>Ga0228536_1000511_pt1 | contig 67552 bp, 64 predicted proteins | sample SJ1Smetagenome_FD_168611 | JGI IMG/M metagenome (GOLD analysis project Ga0228536, IMG submission 168611) | Enriched culture of PCE-dechlorinating microbial communities from Ithaca, New York, USA - SJ1.S | ecosystem: Engineered > Modeled > Simulated communities (microbial... > Unclassified...
GAAAAACTGTCAGGGTGGAATGATCCGGCGCTTTCTGATCCACCGCCAGACCAACAAAATACTTGGCTGGCAAGTTTTCGTTGATATAGACTTCCACCTGGCGTTCCGAGAGGTTGTACAGAAAAGCTATCAAGTCTGCCTTAAGCACCAGTGCCGGGTCAAACGGTGGCCGACCAAGCACCCCTTCCCCCTTGTATAACCGGATCAGCTTGCGGGTGTAGCGTTTCCAGTCGATGATTTCGTTCAGCATGCGTAAAAAATGATTCGCAGGCACGATCTGATCATAGAGATACTGCCCATAAAAGGAATTCTCGCCGCTTTCTACATACCGTTGTTTTTCCATCGCTGCCTCTCAGGGTTGGGATTAGACTGCTCTAATTGAATCATATTTTGCCTAAAACGTCAATTTTGAACTTGTTTTTCAACACCCTCGGTGTTTATGCCTTTTTATTGGAAAATCGGAACATTTCCTGGGATTTTACCTGTACCACCATTTGCATCTCAACCTCAATTCCCTATAATTAAGTAGAGGAGAAAAAATGAACTATAGAAATTTAGGAAAATCTGGATTAAAAGTATCGGAACTTTCTTTTGGTTCCTGGGTAACCTATGGCAACCAGGTGGACGTCGAGCTCGCCAAGACGCTGATGAGCGCCGCCTGGGAGCGTGGAGTCAACTTTTTCGATAACGCCGAAGCCTACGCCAATGGCGAAGCCGAGCGTGTGATGGGCAAAGCTCTCAAGGAACTCGGTTGGGCGCGCGAGCAATTCGTGGTCTCCACCAAGATCTTCTGGGGCGGGCAAACCCCCAATGAGAAAGGCCTGTCTTTCAAACACATCGTCGAGGGCGTGAATCGCTCACTGCGGAACTTCCAGCTCGAGCATGTGGATCTGGTCTTCGCCCATCGCCCTGATTACGAAACCCCCGTCAGCGAGACGGTCAGGGCATTTAACCACGTCATTCAACAGGGCAAGGCTTTCTATTGGGGCACCTCCGAATGGCCAGCTGAGCGTATCCTTGAAGCGGCAAAATTCGCGGAGGAAAATTACCTGATTGGTCCGACCATGGAACAGCCGGAGTACAACCTGCTGCACCGCACCCGTTTTGAAGAGGAATATGCCATCCTGTACAAAAAACTCGGACTTGGCACCACCACTTGGAGCCCGCTCAAATCGGGCATGCTCAGCGGCAAGTATCGCGGTGGGGTCTTCCCCGAGGGTACGCGCGCCAACCTGCCCGGCTATGAATGGCTCAAAAAGATGTTCAGCGACCCCGCGCGCATGCAGGCAGTCGAGAACCTCGCCCTGATTGCCGACGATCTGGGTGTGAGCCTGGCGCAGATGTCCATTGCCTGGCTGCTAAAGAACCCTAACGTGAGCACAGTTATCACCGGCGCCAGCCGTATTGAGCAGCTTGAAGAAAACTTCAAAGCGCTGGATGTGGTGGACAAGCTCACGGACGATGTGCTCGACCGCATCGACGACGCCCTTGCCAACTACCCGGACGACACGGCTGTAAATTAAGCTATTGCAAATGCTTTCAGGGTGGGATTTCACGACATCCTGCTCTGTTGCATTAATAATTCTTAGACTCGCAGTTTCTCAGTTTTCGATATTTTTTGAATATTGTCTCGTTGAGAGACTGTTTTCAGGGCACTAAAATGAGAACCTCCGGAGGCTTTCAGTTTAGATTGCTTCGTATCTCACTATGACAGAAAGGTCATATGGAGACCCTCGGTCAATTCCCGTGCACGGTCGCCCTGGAATAAAAACCAGGGAAGGTGAAACCGGCACGATCAGGAACTGGCATTGCAAAAGTCTGTTAATCTGTCATTTAATCTGTCATTGCGAACTTCTTTTGTGAAGCAATCTAAAATGATGGAATGTCAAAAATGGTGGAGGTTACAAAATGCGGTTGTTACCCGGGAAGCGGAGGGGGTTAGGTGTTTGGGAACCCCTCACGCTGCTGATGTGCAAACTGTTTAGATTGCTTCGTTCCTCGCAATGACAGATAACAAATGACCCCAAGGCAGGGCTTTTCCTGACTCCCTGCCCTGAGGGGCACTTCGTCGAGGAAGGAGGATAAAGGGGGTGGGTCTGGGCATCATATTCTGATCACTAATAATCAGATTCTTCGCAAAAGAGGCTCAGAATGACAATTACTATTTTTGGTGGGCTGGCTATCGCGAGGCGCAGGTTGGTATGGATTCCATGACGATGACCCACCCTGCGATCGCATTTTCCGATTTTTTTGAATATTCTCTCGTTGGGAAGCTGTTTTCAGGGCACTAAAATGAGAAACTCCGAAGAGTGGGATTTTTCCAGCTTTATTTATTTAATAACACCTAGTCTGTCATCCTGAGCTATTTTTGCGAAGGATCTTAACCTGCTTTGCTTAAAGATTCTTGGTTTCACTCAGAATGACAAACACAATGCGCCGGTCGGACAGAGTAGTCGTAGGTCGGAATGAGACCGCTTGTGGGTGTAGGTTGATCGTAAGTCTGGTGCGGGCTCACTCCAACAAATAAAATATCGACATCAATCTCTTTGGCGGAGTGCGCAAAAAAGCGCATTCCGCCCTACGATTAATGTATTAGATTCTTCACTTCACTCAGAATGACAGGAATTGTTGGGTCATCACGCGCGAAGCGGTTGGGCTTTCCTTCACGACATATAATCCAAAGCAGATTGCCGCGGTCGCTGCCGCTCCCTCGCAATGACAGATAACGAATGACCCCAAGGCGAGCCTTTTCCTGACCCCCTACCCTGAGGGGGACTTTGTCGAGGGAGGGGGAGAAAGGTGGTGGGTCTTGTTATACTGAAAGCAGTGAATATTCTGATCATTAATAATCAGATTCTTCGCAAAAGAGTCTCAGAATGCCAATTACTACATTTGGTGGGTTGGCTATCGCGAGGCGCAGGTTGGTATGGATTTCATGACGCCGACCCACCCTACGATCGCATTTTTCGATATTTTTTGAATATTCTCTCGTTGGGAAGCTCTTTTCAGGGCACAAAAAAAATGAGAAACTCTGGTGTTGTATTTAATAATTCTTAGACCGCAGTTATCCAGCGTAAGAAAGACTCCTTTCGCGTTGGTATAATCACCCCAATCAGAGGCGCACATGAACTCGAAGCAGATCTTCCTCACCCCAGACCAGAAAGCCTGGCTGAAAGCTTTACTTTTTGATACCCCCTTCAACACCAACGCACAGGGTACTCACGAACTTCGTCCTGCCATAGTGGTTGTGCCAGGGGGAGGTTACAACTACTGCTCCCAACGAGAAAGTTCGCCCGTTTCACTCCATTTCAGCCTGCAGGGTTACCAAACTTTTGTGCTTGAATACCACTGTGGCGAGGATTCTGATTATCCCTCACCCCTGATAGATATCGCCCTGGCTCTGGCTCACATCCGAGCGCATGCCGCTGAATATGACATCGACCCCAACCGCATCGCCCTGCTTGGCTTTTCTGCCGGCGGACACCTGAGCGCGCTGCTTGGCTCGCTCTGGCACACTCCCGAGCTCAGCCAACTAACCCACCTCGAACCGTCCCAAGTACAACCCAACGCGCTGATCCTGGGGTATCCGGTAGCCAACCTGAAAGCTTTTTCCGATTTGATGGCAGCCAGAAATGATCCTGAAAATAAATTTGGGGCAATGCTCCAGAGTTATGCCCCAGCTAAAGATCCCATGCGCCTGGTAAATGAGCTCATTCCACCCGTATTTCTCTTCACCACACTGGAAGATGATCTCATTCCTGCTGAACACAGCTTTGCTTACGCTCAGCGCCTGCTCGAAGCCGGGATTCATCTTGAATATCACCTGTACAGCGAGGGTGGGCATGGGTTAGGGAGTGCAGACGGGCTCTCCAACCACGGGCGCAGTTACCCCAAGCGGCTTGGCATCTGGCTTGATTTGGCTGTTGACTGGCTCAACGCTGTCTTTAAACACGAATGTTAGCCTCCCATTGGTAAAGGGGCACGATCTGTTATGGGAAAAACTCTAAAAGCTCTGCCCAGCCGAGACGTTCCTCAATGTGGCTTACCCCCTCCTCATCAGGATAATCAAGCACCAACTGCCCATCCAACTGCGTCAAGACTAACGGCTGTAGGCTGAGTTGACTTATTTCCCCTCCCTGGAAGCGCAGCTGAACCAACACGGAGTGGCGCGTCTCATAGGTCATGATCTGGTCCGTGAGCAGATTTCCCAGGCTATAAAGCGCCAGCATGCGATGAGATCCATCCTCTGAGTCAACCCACTCGGCAGGCTGGAGCACATGCGGATGGTGCCCCCAGAGCACGTCTACCCCGGCATTGGCAAGCTGTTTAGCCTGGTACCTCTGTAAGGGAGTTGGTTCGCCGGCATATTCCACACCCCAGTGCAGTGAAACAATCAGCAGGTCGGTTTCATCTCTGACCTCAGCCACGCTCGCCAGAAGAGATACCATGTCCAGCGGTTTTGAAACCGCATCGGCTGCAATAATCGCTATGGTGCCGGCAGGGCTCTCCAAAAAAACAGGCTGCCCCTCAAGGACATGGCCAACAGCTGGCATCACCTGTGAAGGATCGGCGCTTTCCATACAATCAAATTGGTGATTGTTAGCCACAGAAACCAGATCGACCCCGCCCATTTCCAGAATTTCTGCCGCTTCAGCTGGCGCACAGAGGTTATAACCTTCCGCTCCAGATAACTTTGTTTCCGGGTCACCAGCAAGCGGGGATTCAAGGTTTACCAGGAACCAATTCTGGCTGCCGTCTGCCGCTGATCCTGCTGGCGCCAACCCGCCCCAGGGGTCTCGCGCAAAGATCGCCTGACCGTCCCGCCCCAGGATAACGTCACCACCCAGGGTAATTATCAGGGCTGGCTCTGCCCGGCAGCCCGCCTGGAGGAGTGAAAGCAATATCACTCCTCCAAGAGCAAAGCGGCTAAGAATTATTCGGAAATGAACGCCTGGGTCCATTCGGGTTGCACGGGAGCTCGCCCGGATTCGAGCAGTGCCTGCCAGGTTTCGTCCGTCATGCGATCGCTGGGTGCCACGATGAATTCATAGTAGGTGTAAACAACGCCAACCCCCACCCGGTAAGGCTCATCCGGAAGTACCACGTAAATATAGGTTGGATAGCCAACGCCTTCTTCGAGCACCCGCTCCATGCCGGTGGCTACATCGGCTACCAGGGCAGATTTCTGGTCCTCTAATCGGGCAGCATATCCATCATCTGCGGGGTCAGCCGCGGCAATGGTCATTGCCTCAAGCCAACCGCCGTAGTATTTGATGCGCCAATAGTCATCTTCGGAGATGGGTTCCCCTGCCAAATGTCTTTGGGAGATATCGAGCAGGAATTGCAACTCATCGATCAGGTTATTCAGGTTAGCCATGGTGTTTTGCCCCAACAGCCCGCGGACCTCCAAACCCTGGCAGGTCATCTCCGCCAAAGCCAAAAGGCGGGCGTAAGCCTCGGGGTTGGGTTCCACATAGCCGTGGGGTGGGGGCTCTCCCGGTCCGCCGCCCATCTCCGCCATCACCTGCTTGGCATAGAGGATGGTGTCATGTTTCAATTCGGTCCATGAGCTGAGTGCGGTATGCAGATCCTTGCGAGCCCAGGCGTCGGTCTGCATGAAAGCCGGATACTCCTGCCCCTTGGGTTCGAAGACCGGTTTCAAAGCATACAACCAGGACCAGTAAAGATTTTGCGTCCAGGAATCCAATTCAAGCGTGGAGACTTCCTCGGTGACTTTGGCCATCTGGGTGTCATAGTTCAGATATTCGCCTTCGCCCATTTCGTGCAGGAGGTTCAATGCCAGTTCTGAGCCCTGCGCGGCGAAGAAATCTAAGGACTTAGGCAGGTCGCGCGGTTCAGACATTGTGCCGACATTTCGCCACATAACCTGCCCAAAAACGTACTGGTCGAGGGTGAAACGCTGCCCCATGAAGCGAAAACCCTGGGTGACATCATCCTGATCCTGCCAGATCCAGACCCACATCGAGTTGACCTGAGGCGGCGGCAGCTGGCGCGCGGTTTCAACGAAGGTGGTGAGCAGAGCTTCATCGGCAAAGAGGGTCAAATCCGGAGTGGCGCCAAAAACGGTGTCTGAAATGACACCAAACTCATGCACACCCAGGTCATCAGCCTTACCCACGATAAAGACGGTTGGATCGTAGATGTTTTGCCAAAGCGTCAGCGCGGAATTGCCGGATGGCGTGGTGGTCTCGCGCAGGGCTTTGGTTATGAGGAGCGCGCGCTGCACTTCCATGGAGTCCTTCAGGCGGTAATTCATGCGTCCGTACCACATCATGGCGCGGAAATACATCTCGAGTTCCGGGCCGAGCGTGTAGTGCCCGCGCGGAATGTACTGGGAGTAGTCCTCAATGTAATTCATATCCGCAGGCTGACCTTCATAGTTAAAGATCGGAGAATATTCAACACCTGAAGTTGCCATGATCAAAGCCAGTTCGGCTTCAACCAGCGCACGAGCTTCGTCAGGCACTTGGTCGCCAGTTTGCAGCAGAGACCCAGCCACACTAAAAAAAGCCAGGTTGCGCAGCGCGGGTTCTTCCAGTGGGGTTCCCACAAGCTGGTCATACTGCGCTTTACTCGCTTCAATCATGCTTGAAGTCAACTCCCGCAGCATCGGAATGAACATCTCCCGTTCCAGATCACGCAGCATCTTATCAAACACCAGGTGGTAGACGTGAAAGACGGAATCCGTGGTGATGAACGCCGGCACGTCTCCATAGCGCATGCTTTCATAGCCCTGGTAAAACTCCGAGAGCATACTGCTGGGCGAATTGTCCGGGGCGGCGACGACAAACCCATTCTGAGACAGCAGTTGTAGTTGATCCGAACTCAATGTAATTTCATCCAAATTCTCAACCTGGGTGAGAGATATTGGTAGGGAATATCCTCCGGTAAAACTTTGGGGCAAAGAGATCTGGGATTGCTGATAACTGGCGAAGGCTGCCCCATAAACCTGATCGGCGGGCAGCGCCACAACATCTCCAGGCGTATCAGTCTCGGTGTCCGGGGCGGCTGGCTCTGTGGAAGGCAAGGTCGCATCAGGTTCTTGCACATCATCCACCGGGTTGGGGTTGATAGTGATGGTGCACGAGACCAGCAAAGAAGCCATCCAGACCATAATGAGCAGGTTTCGAAATCGATTCTTTCGCATTTTACACTCTCCTTATCGGGTAAATAACCAATAATGAACACCATCCCCCATGATGGTTAGCCGCTTCCAGTGGCTTTCAGAACGATCCAACAGAGAAAAACCAAAACCAATCCAACGCCATATCGTTAGTTGTCCTCCCTTTTGTTTTGCGTCATAATCATTTTCGAGCGCAGCCAGCTCCACCAGTCCATCGCCGTCCAAATCTGCCGCCATTACATTTGAGATGGGGTTTGCCAGGGCTGAGGCAGCCCAAATCTCGCGATAATTGTCTCTCTGCCAGCCTATCAGGATCAATTGGCAGCTTTGCCCTTCATGATTCTGATGGCTTTCAATCCGCCCTCCATAGGGCAAAATTTCATCTACTGGCCAGGGTCGAAACGGTCGCCAAACTAAAAGTACGGCCTCATTAATTCCATCGTGGTTCAGGTCCGTAATTAGCGCTTCACTCACACGCCACTCGCCAGGACTTTGCCACAAAACCTTCCCATCGCAGTTGGTAATATGCAGCGCTTCCGCTTCAGCCACCAGGCATTCCGGCTGATTGTCGCCATCCAGATCGCCGGAAAGCGCAGGTGTGAGGAGCTCAGAATTGCTTGAAATCCGATTCTTTTGCACGGGAATTAACAGCCACGAGTTCAATTGCCAGTATCGACCTGCCATACTGTTATTCAAGACCGGGAAGAGGATCATGGGAAGCAACACGACCCAATGAAATTTTGCCTTCAAAAAAGAGAGCACGACGTTCCTCCATCCGGAAGAAACCATTACGCCCCACCCCTATCACCTCAAAATATTGAATTTCCCCAGTTGGAAAGTGAGTGGAACTAAAAAAAATAAAAGCTTACAACTAAATTGTATAACTAATCAGGGTCGATATCAAGCACCAGGACCAAAATTGGAACGGTTCTCCGGAATCAGCTGGTTTCTTCAGGCGGGTTCTCTTTGGAGATCGCTTTCGCTTGTTCCTCGCGCCAGCGCTTGAGTCGCTCAGCCACCTGGGCTTCGTAGCCAATTTCAGAGGGATGATAGAAATGCTTTCCTACTAAATGGTCTGGCAGATATTGCTGCCCAACCCAATGCCCATCAAAAGAGTGCGGATAAAGGTAGCCCTGGCCGTGACCAAAGCCCTTAGCGTCGCGGCTGGCATCCATCAGAGGAACCGGAACCCCGCCCGCCCCATTCCGGCTGATCTCTTCCTGGACCTCCCAGAAGGCCCCAACCGAGTTGGATTTTGGCGCGGTGGCTAAATAAATCACCGCCTGGGCAATCGGATACCAGCCTTCGGGCATGCCGATATATTCAAAGTTTTGCGCGGCAGCGTTCGCCACCAGGATCGCGTTGGGGTCAGCCATGCCAATATCCTCACTGGCGAGAATGATCAGGCGCCTGAGCACAAAGCGCGGGTCTTCCCCCGCCAAAAGCATTTTGGTCATCCAGTAGAGCGCCGCGTCCGGGTCGCTACCCCTGACCGATTTGATAAATGCTGAAATTGTGTCGTAGTGTTGATCATCGGTCTTATCATAAAGGATCGCGCGTTTTTGAATCGACTCCTGCGCTACTTCCAGCGTGATGTGCGTTTGTTCTCCCTCAGGCGGTGTGGTTTCCACCGCCAGCTCCAGCGCGTTCAGCGCGTTACGGGCATCCCCGCCAGCCACATCCGCCAGGTGCAGCAAAGCTTCCTCGTCCACCTGCACCTTTCGCTTGCCATAGCCAACCAGTGGATCTGCCATAGCTCTCCTTAAGAGGATCAGGATGTCCTCCTGCGACAGGGGTTTGAGTTCAAACAGCCGCGAGCGGCTGACCAGAGCCTTGATTACATCAAAATAGGGGTTTTGGGTGGTCGCGCCGATCAGCATGATAAGTCCGCTTTCCACGTGCGGCAAAAGCGCGTCCTGTTGGGCTTTGTTCCAGCGGTGGACTTCGTCGATAAACAGGATGGTGCGCGTGCGGTAGAGCTTCCGCCGCTCAGTGGCAGCCTCAATTGCCTTGCGCAGATCCCCCACGCCCGCCAGCACGGCGCTCAGGCTCTCAAAATGCGCCTTGGTGGTGTTGGCGATTACGCGTGCCAGCGTGGTTTTGCCGGTTCCAGGGGGGCCGTAAAGGATGATCGAACTAAACAAGCGGTCAGCCTGGATCGCCCGCCGCAGCAGGCTGCCCTCCCCCAGGATGTGCTCCTGCCCCACGATGTCATCCAGCGTGCGTGGGCGCATACGCGCCGCCAACGGAGCTTGCTGCTTAAGTTGTTCTTCCAGCGAGTGGTCAAACAGGTCCATAAGTTAATTCTACCATGCCGTCTAGAACTTATGTTCTCTTTTAAAGGGAGAAATATGCAAAACTGCCGCATCTCTGCAGCAGTTTCTAAAGGTGTTTTTTCCACTCAAGATCAGTATCCGTTGTCAGGATCAATCAAATTGTACAATTGCTGCCCCTTGAGATACCTTCCGATGTTTATCACAAACAAGTCCACCAATTCGTCCACACTATTCTTGCTGATTCCTGCGATATGCGGGGTGATGATCACGTTTGGCGCGTCCCAAAGCGGGCTTTCAGCCGGCAGTGGTTCTTCCTCGAACACATCCAGCACAGCCCCGCCCAGCCTGCCAGACCTGGCAGCCTCGATCAAGGCGTCCGTGTCCACTACCGGTCCGCGTGAAACATTCACTAAAAACGCGCCGGGTTTCATCACCGCGAACTGCTCAGTGGAGATCATTTGGTGGGTTTCCGCGGTCAACGGGGGCGAAACCACAACAAAATCGCACTCTTTTAACATGGCGTTGAGAGCTTCATTAGGATAAAGCCGGTGGAAGTAATTCCCCTGTGGATCTCCCAGCCCTTCCGGAACATAGCCATCGTCCTCAGGATGCATAACGTCGCGTTTTGTAGCCAGCACCTTGGCGCTGTAGGAATACAAAAGCCGCGCCACTTCGCGCCCAATGGAGCCATATCCCACGATTCCCACTGTGCTGCCGCGCAGTTCAATCGGTTCCAATTTCTCTGTGCGATGCTCGTGCCAAATTTTCTGCTGCTGAAAACGGAACATTTCCAGAGCTTTATGCCCAAGCATCAGCAGCGCCATCATCACATACTCGCCCATCTGGCTCACCATCGTTCCGCTGGCGCTGGTAAGTTGTAAGCCTTCGCGCAGATGGACTTCCTTGCGGAAGTTTTCTTCTACACCAGCGAAATTCAGTTGTATCCACTTCAGGGCAGGAGTGTGCTCAGGAGGGGGCAGAGGCGTGCCACTGGTCAGCAGTATCTCAGCTTCGCGCCATATTTCCACCGGGATGCGCGTGGCATCTTTGCGTGCGTACCAATGGAGCTCAATCCGAGCGTCAACAGCCTTGATCCGTTCCACTTGCGCGTCGTTTAGCGATATCGCGCTGAGGATTCTTACTTTTTTATCTTCTGTCATTTCAGTCATTCTCCAGCTACATCAATGATAATAAAAGTATTCTTGTAACAAAACGAACTTTATTCATCCCTTGAGATCCAGGATTGATGTTTGTCCTTGCTTTTGCGTTGGGAAGGCGGAGTAATCCCCGGCTTCGGCTGGGCTGATCCGCGATCCTTGAAAAGCACACCCAGCACAAACAATAGCACCCCAATAATCACGTAATTCGGGATTGGTTCCCCGCTGATCAAACCATATGCCAACCAAAGCAGGCTCACTGTGCCTGCGATCATCAACAAACGGCTGATTAGTCTGAGCATGAAATCGTTCCTCCTGAAAGAACCGGGTCGAAAACCACAACCTGGTTCATTTTACAACGGATGCCGGGATTATGCCCGAATTACCCTGGTGCGAGACTGTTCGTGCATGTATAAGGGCAGGTAATAGTAGCCGCCGCTATTCTTTCCAGTTGAACCAGAGCCCTTCCATCCGCCAAAGGATTGGAAGCCAGGCCACGCGCCGGTAGTGGTGCCTTGCGGACGGTTGGAGTAGACCGTGCCGGCTTCAACGTTGTCGAAGAACCATTCGGTTTCATCCGGATCACCCACGAATCCTGCCGTCAGGCCATAATCGACGTCATTTGCCAGTTCCATTGCCTGTTCGAGATCGTCCACCGGAGTGACCATGACAATCGGCAGAAACATCTCTTCCTGCCAAAGCCGGTGCTCCAGCGGAACATCAGCAACGACGGTGGGGGCGCAGTAGTAACCCTTAGCAAAATCGCCTTCAGTCAATTGTTTGCCGCCGGTCAGGATCGTACCCGCAGCAGCCAGTTCTGCAACATAGCCGGCGTAATCATTGTAAGCTTTGCGGTTGATGACCGGACCAAACCAGTTTTCGCGTTGGGTTGGGTCACCGATCTTGATGGCCTTGGTCTTGGCAACGAGCTTACTCACAAAAGCATCGTAAACCGGTTTTTCGACCAGCACGCGCGAAGTGGCGGAGCACTTCTGCCCCTGCAGACCAAATGCCGAGCGCATGACGCCCTCAGCTGCCTGATCCAGATCGGCGTTTTTCGAGACGATGGTGGGGTTTTTGCCGCCCATTTCCAGGATGACCGGATGGGGATATTTGCGGTTGGCAAACTCACGGTAGATGCCCATACCAACGTCCAACGAACCGGTAAATGTCACTCCAGCCACGTCTTCATTGGCAGTCAGGGCATTGCCAAGCGTGGAACCGGGACCCGTCACCAGGTTGAGCACGCCGTCTGGGATGCCGGCTTCTTGCGCGCATTCCATCAGCAGGGAGGCAGTCCAGCTGCTGTCAGTGGCAGGCTTGAGCACCACGGTGTTGCCGGCGACCAGGGCGTTGCCCACCGGTCCGCCGGCCAGGGAGGCGGGGAAGTTGAAGGGAACGATCACCACCCAAACGCCGTAAGGTTTGAGCACCGATTCGTTGGTGGAGTTCATCCCTTGCAGCGGGTCTGAGCCAAGCGGCTTGCAGAAGCCGTTGTTTTGCTCCATCATGTCAGCCGCCCAGCGGATGAGGTCTTCCGTTTCAGCCACGTCTCCCAGCGCTTCCATGCGATTTTTCCCGACTTCCAGGCTAACTGCCGCGCTGATTTCGTAGATGCGGGCTGAGATGCGGTCAGCAAATTTGCGCATCAGGTAGACACGCTCTTCCCAATTCATGGCTTTCCAGTTCGGGAAGGCTGCTTTAGCTGCAGCAATTGCATCGTCGGCATCCTTCGCGGTGCCTTTTTGGAAGGTTGCCAGGTGCAAACTGGTGTCGATGGGAGAAAAAGATTGGTGTTTTTCTTTGGCGAAACGTTTCTCGCCGTTAATGATCATAGGGTATTCTTCCCCAAGATTTTGTTTTACGTTTTCCAGTGCCAGATCAAAGTTATCATGCATCTCCTGCGGGGGATCTGACATGGTGCCATAGGTTAGTTTGAATGCCATTTTGTACCTCCTGTGTGTCTTGAGGTCATTGTAACAAATTGAAATTGAAAATGTTTTACAAAGCTTATATCCTCGATGGGATGAGGAACGGAAGAAAACGCGATCCGGGCAAGGAGGCAAAACGTGGCGTGGCAGTTGCGTAGGGCGGAATGAGATGGGCGCAAGCGCCTGGTAAAATGAGCCTCTGTGCCCACCTCACTCCGCCAACGGATGGAGCTGGCATTTGTGATGTCGGAGTGAGACCGGGAAGAATTTCGTTACGATAGTACTTCCACCAGTCTCATTACACAGCTTCGCTGGTACTTCGTCCGACCTACAACGAATGGCCCAACCTCGAGTGCGGTTCAGTCCCACTCCGCTTAGCTTCGCTTCGGGGATAATAAAGATCAGCGCGATCATATTGGGGGGTCTTTTATTAAATCCTTGTTTCGCAAGTATGCAAGCTGCCCTGCGGTAATCACCGGTAGGGGCGAAGCATCCTAAACAAATTTCTTTGCAATTTCTATTGTGTCAGTTTGGGTAGCTTCGCCCCTAAATCCAAATTTTCATATTTCCAAGAAGTAACGTAGGGCGGAATGAGGTGGGCATAAGCGCCTGGGAAAAAGAGCCTTTGTGCCCACCTCACTCCGCCAACGAATGGAGTCGGCATTTGTGATGTCGGAGTGAGACCGCGTTAGGCTCTCATCATACCAACATACTCTGGCGTTCTCATTCCGACCTACAACGACTCGCGATTACAGAGTTACGAGCAGATCGCCATACCCTGCTTCGCAGGCGATGACGGGTTCTAAGGTCAGGTTATGTGTATACGGTTAGAAGTTGCATTCAACAAATCCAGAACCAATAATTCCCCTCTCAGACCCTGCCTGCCCAACAGCAATTTGACCACTTCAGCCGCTTGCAATGCGCCGACCGCCGCGGCTGTAAAACTGAGCGTTCCCGCGCCGACTTCCTCACCCTGGTCCTCATTCGCATCGCCATACAAAATTCTCAACAAATCCTCACCTGGCTGAACAACGCACACCTGCCCGCACCAACCAGCCACCGCACCGTGTACCAGCGGTAAGCCGGCATTTTTCGCAGCATCCTGAAGCACCAAACGCGACGGAATGTTATCCAGGCAATCCACCACCACATCGCAATCTGCCACCAGTTCCATGGCATTCGCAGTAGTCAGATCAGCCTGCACCGCGTCAACTTCTACCAGCGGGTTGACCGCCATGACCCGCTGCTTAGCCGCCAGGGTCTTGGGTCTGTTCAGGTTCATGGTAGAGCACAGTATCTGACGGTTGAGGTTGCTTGCCTCAAAAAGATCTCCGTCCACAACGCGCATATGTCCCACACCAATCCGCGCAAGGCATTCGATCACCATGCCGCCCAGTCCCCCGCAGCCAACAACGAGAACCCGGCTAATCCCGAGAGCCGCCTGGTCTGCCTCGCTGATGGCATCATGATTACGCAGGTAGCGTTCCACCGCTCTTATCCTCCCGCCATCAGGTGCAGCACCAACACGTCGTCCCCATCCTGGATGAGCTGCTTTTCATAGTCTTCTTCAGGCACAAATTCGCCGTTGACACGCACGATAATATGCCTGAAGGTGAACAGCTTTTCATCCAGCAGGTTTCTCACGGTCATGCCGGGATGCCAGGGGAAATCTTCGGTATTGACCTTGATCACAGTTTGGGCTCAATCACTTCCAACAGTTCCGGTAGATCCATCCCAATTTCCTTTAGTCTTTCCGGCGTTGGGATGCCATTTTCCGTCCAACCGCGGCGCCGGTAGACGGCGTCCATCAACTGTTCGTACTGGTCTTCGCGGTAGCGCCGGGTGGCAGCGATTTTCTCATCCAGGTCCATCGCTTCAGGGTCGAGCTGCTGAAAGTCGCGCAGTTGCTTGTCATAAAGCTCCTGGCGGGAAAGGTATTCCTCGCGGGTGACCGGACCCAGCGAGCGATAGGGGGCGTAATCGTCTTTACGTTCGCCCTTGCCCATGCGAACGCTGAACACGCGCTGGAATTGGTAAACCCGCTCGGACTGTATGATCAATTCTTCTTTGTCGATATTCCTGTCCGTTACAGCATTGAAAAGATCCACGTAATTTTGCACATGTTCAGGGACCTTGGCTGGAGCGTCAGTTTTGTAGTTATCTGTCGGCACAATGTCGTTCCAGGGCAGTTTGCACAGCCCCACCAGACCAAACCAGGTGCGGAACATCGGGAAGTAATACAGGGCGTTCGCTTTATCCTCGAAGGTTGGGAGCTGCTTGTTGACCATATCCATGAAGATCAACCAGGCCTCGTCATGCTGAGGACCTTTGATCGCCATGGCAAAGCCGCCTTGCTGGGCAAGGCTCTCCTTGTGAGCGTATTCGGAATATTCCAGCCCCTTGACTTCCATGCCGATATCCTGGAGCAACTGCGGGTCAGCCCCAAATTCTTCCACAAAAATCTTTTTGAGCTTGCGAATGCCCAATCCCGCAATCTTTCCAAAACCTTCCCCGCGCGACATCAGGTGCATTAACTCAAGCACTGCCTGGCTGTTGCCAAAACGCAGGTCCAGCCCGCCCATTTGCTCCTGGGTGATCTGCCCGCGCTGGTAACACTCCATGATGAAGGCCGTACAGGTCGCAAAAGAAATCAGGTCAATGCCGTAGGTGTCACAGTAGAAGTTTTCTTCCAGGATTGCCTGGGGATCAAACACACCCAGGTTGGCGCCCAAGCCGGCAGCACACTCGTATTCCGGTCCGTCCACTGTCACCCGCTGACCGGCATAGGGTCCGGTTGTGAGCAAGAAGTGGTCGGCACACTTGGCGCAGGACATCGTGCAGCCATACCAACAGCCATCGTGGATGCCCTGAGTCAGCCATTCTTCAATAAAAACCTGCGGGGAGATTTTGACCGTCTCCGGATCGCCGCCAGTTTGGAAATTGCGAGTGGGAAGCAGGTCATATTGGCTCATGATCATGATCGTGTTTGCCGTGCCAATCTGGCGCATTTTGTTCTGTTTGTGGTCCAGGTCGTGCATTTCTTTGTGATACTTCACGCCCACCTTGTTAATCGTGGAAATGTCAGCAACATCATTCAGGTTCGGTTTGACGCTTTTGTATTTCACTACCAACGCTTTGACCTTCTTGTTGTGCAGGATCGTGCCCAATCCGCCGCGGGCAGCCTGCTTAAAGCGGCACACCTTGCGGCGTGGATCGTAGAATGAAAAGTTGAGCATGCCCATGTAGGCATGTTTGGCGACGCTGCCTGTACAGACAACCGAGATATTGACCATATCATCTTCATCGTCTGCATATTTTTTGGTAAGTTCTTCTGCCAGCAAGTGAGCGTCTTCCGGAAGGTCTCCAGCCTCCTCGATCTGGATGCGGCCGTTGTTGCCGTCGATGAAGATCAGGATTTCTTTTTCAGACTTACCTTGCAGCTCAAATGCATCCCAACCGGAAAACTTAAGCAGGGGTCCAAAGTAGCCACCGACATTGCTGTCAATAGGCATGTCGGTGAGGGGCGAAATGGAGCAAACCAGGGTTTTTCCCGTGCCGGCATACTGGGTGATTCCACCTATCGGACCAACGCTCATCACAATTTCGTTTTCAGGTGAGTCCCAGCGGGTCTCTGGCGTAACCGCATGCCACAGATACCAAAGGTCGAAACCTTTGCCGCCAGTAAACTTTTCTTTCATAAAATCTGTGATCTCTTTTTGCTCAATGCTAAGATCAGACACGTTAATATAAAGTGATTTGCCCGAATATCCGCGCTTGATCTTTGCGGGGGTATAGCTGTAGTCTTTGAGGATAGTTCCCATTATTTCTCCTTAACCCGGCTTACCAGGACTTCCAGCGCGCCTTCCGGGCACGCTTTTGAGCAAACGTCACAGGCGATACACTTGAAAGGCACGTCAAGATCATCCGCGTAAAACATGACCAACTCCGTACAGAAGCCAACACAACCCAAGCAGCCAACACATTTCTTCTTATCAATGCGCACGACGCCGTTGCGATCGCGGTAAATGGCGTTGGCTGTGCACATATCAATGCACTCACCGCACTGGGTGCACTTGTTTGCTCTGTAAGTCTTGTTATTTTCAATTATGCGAATAGCAGAGTAGTTGCGATCATCGGTTTTAAAGTAAGTCCGAGAGCATGCCAATTCACACTCACGGCAACCCGTACAGAGCTCCTGTTTGTGGGTGAGTACTTTCATATGGGTCTTCCTTTCTGTGTCTCTGTGCCTAATTGTAAGGAAGGTCAGGCTTTCCGTCAACCAACTCCACAGAAACCAGCCATCTCCCGCCAGCTTCGGCGGCTGATGGTAAAATTGGGCTCGACTTTAAGGAGTCATTATGCACAAGAAAATCCAATTGCTGTTTGCTGTTCTCATAATCCTGGCTGTAAGCGCTTGCGCCCAACCGACCGCGCAAGCTCCGACCCAGGCACCCTCTCTGACGCTTCCCCTGCCCACTAACACGCTACTCCCGACTGCGACGTTCACGCCTTCTCCGACCGCGACCGCGACCAGCATGCCCACCCTGACCCAAACGCCCACCTACACCGTCACGCCTTTTCCGGGTTTTGGCGCGCGCTTCAAGTTCTACCAGGCCTGGACCAAAAATGAAATAACTTATTTCTACTTCATGAACGCCCAGGTAGATCAGACTGTCTACGCAACCGTTGACGATCTTGAAGGGAACCAATACGCTCTCACCTGCCCGCCAGACAAACAATATCCAGACGACATAAGGTGTTATAGCGAAACGCTCTTTAAAGGCAAGACCGATTATAAGGTGACTTTTTACTCAGACCCCGAAAGGCAATATCCTTTCTTTGAAAATACATTCACCACCAGCCTGAACACGAACTATATGGATTATGATAACTGCGAGAAGGAATACCGCATTTATGACGGCAAATGCTATTCAGCTATCACTTGTTACGGAGAAAATGGTGAGGTGGTTTACACTTTTGACAATATCCCCTACGACGGGAATTTTGAGGGCTACTCGCTTCCCTGCCCTTAATAAGAGCTGATCATCATGAAAAAGCGTGGATTTTCCTTTATATTGAGCTCGCTGGCTTGCCTGCTGGTTTTGGGTGCCTGCAAAAACGATGTGGTCGTTAGCCCTGCGATTGAGCCGACCCTAGCGCCCACTGCTACGCAATCGCCCACGACAACGGCAACCGAGGAGCCGACTGAAACGCCCAGCCCCACCACAACCCCAACTACAGCTCCTACCCCCACAGAAACCCTATTGCCCTTTACTGGCTTCAGAGAGCTTTTTCGTTTATTTCGCACCTGGTATGCGGAAGATAAGACTTTCTTTTATTTCCTTAATGCCGGCATAGAAGATAAACTTTATGCCACGGCAGACGAATTTGATCTTGAATGCCAGGCGGACCCTAAATTCCCGGTCCAGATGATTTGCATCTATGATGGTGTCATCGAAGGGCGCACGATGATGGATTTCCGCTTCTTTACCGATCGCGGTCGCACAGTCCAGGTTTTTGAAGCGCGTTACGATGCCGACCTGGTGGACGACACGGTCTATCACCACCAATACGACTGCCCCGATCGCGGCAAGAACGTTCAGTGCACGTCGGAATATCGTCTTTATGACGGCATTTGTTACTATGCCCACACCTGCTACGATGCCTGTGGGCTTTATTACTCCAAGGACAATCTGCCTGAAGTGTATAATGAATTCCAGGGTTTCACGACCCCTTGTGATTGAGTAAGGCTAACTATGAAAAAACAGTTCATTATCCTGGCTATCCTGTTTGTCCTGTTGTTGGGTGCCTGCGGCTCGCGGGTGGACTTCGCGGCAACCGAGACAGCCAGCGTGACAGTCACACCCACCATCACGCCTACTCCCACCGACACGCCCACCCCAACACCAACAGAAACCCCAACCCCAACCCCGACCCCATCGCCTACTGAAACGCCCACCCCTACCGAGACCCCAACACCAACTGCCACCCAGACCCCCACCTGGCAGCCTAACCCCTACATGATCTGGCCGAAAGCAACTTTCACCCAGTGGGACGTATGGTGGGGTGGAGATGAGTGGTGCCCTGAGCGAGGCACGAACGTTACCTGTGAAATCGAATACCGAAATTACAGCGGGCAATGCCTGGTGGGCATGAGTTGTTTCGATGCCTGCGGAAAATACTACGGTGTCGACACGATTAAATACGGCACAGGCAGCTACACCTTCAGCGGACCTTGCTACTGATGATGAAGAGAATCTTTCTGGTCTTTTTGGTTTTATTGCTCCTCACAGGTTGCGGCATAAAGACTACCCCTGAACCTACAGCTACCCCCACCCCGACTGAAGTGCCTATTGCCACGGCTACCAATACCCCCACGCAAACCCCCACACTTACACCAACGGACACACCAACTGAAACCCCCACCCCCAGCCAGACTCCCACTGAAACCCCTACGCCAACCCCCGAGCTGACCGCACGTTTGATCTGGCCGCGGGCGTGGTTTTCGCCAGCAGATGTTGTCTGGCGCAATTACACTTGCCCTTTGGAAGGGGTGTCTTTGAGCTGCGAATTTGAGTATCGCAAAGACAGCCAGGGCTGCTATGTTGGAGCGACCTGTTATGATGCCTGTGGATGGTTTTACTCAGTCAACACGATCCCACCGGGCGTTGAAGAGTTTTCAGGTCCCTGTTGGTAGGAAGTTCCGCGATGTCAAAACAAAATGGTAAAAAGTTGTTTAGGGCGATCGTTTATGCTTTTATCATCCAAAAACATCATTCCGGATCTTAGAGGCAATCCCTTGAGTGCCATGGTGGCGGGTAACCACGGGGGGTACCCCTACGTTTTGGGGTTTGAGGGAGAAGTGGCTTTCGCAGGGGCAGACCCTTGTGTCTGGCCTAAATACTGGAAACAATCGCACCTTTCAATAAAACGCGATTTTTAAAATCGCGATTTTTCCGGCGACAGGCTAATACTTATAAATTCCGCCACCAATAAACTCACGGATCACGGAATTCTCGGGCACGATGCTGTCATCTTCGAACGCGTCAATCTCCTGGAATAACGCATTCACCCTTTCGGCACGCTCCCATGCATCCCTGCGCAGAGGGTCATCTCTGTATTCTTCCGTCCAACGGGCAAAAGACGCGCCCAACTTTGCCTTGTAAAGCGGGAGTTCATAGGGCATGGCACTGTTGACGATCGTATCAGTGGAGTTGATGTATGGGATGATGTGCCGCAGTTCACTTGAGCGCACATAGTGCCAATGTAATAATGTCTGGGTGGGGTCGTAAGCCCGATGGGATGCGTCGCGAAGCATACGGCGCATCAAGCGCACGTCCGTCCAGCGGGCGTAATGCCCCTGGTTGTCTTTCAGCTGCAGCAACGGCTCTATGTAAAGCTTAAACTTCCACTCATTCGGCACGTCTTCCGTCATCTCGGGATATAACCCGTGCAGGCTGTCAATCAGGATAATTTCCTGCTTGCCAAGTTTCATCGGGGTGTGATCAGGAATACTCCTGCCAGTTCTGAAATCATAATAAGGGATGCGGACTTCACGTCCTTCAAACAGGTCAGTCAGATTCTGATTGATGAGTTTCATGTTGAGAGCCTGCGGGGTCTCAAAATCATAATCGCCGAATTCGTCTTTCGGATGCATGTCGAGATCATGGAAGTAGTGGTCAATATTCAGGGTGATTAGCTTAAACCCCAACTCAGCCAGGTGATCCCCGATTTTGATCGTGGTTGTGGTTTTCCCGCTCGAGGATGGACCTGCCACGAACACCATTCGCACTTCATCACGCCTGTCGAGGATCATATTGGCAGCGTTTTCCACATCTTCATGATAGGCAGCTTCAGCAGCAGTCACGATCTCGTGCAGACGGTCGTTTCGGATGGCTTCATTCAGCAGCGCGGTCGTGTGGACGTTATGGGAGCAAGCCCAGTCCAGCGTTTGCCAGAGTTTGGGCCAGGGGATATTCCCAGAGGGCATTCGGTCACGATCGGTGCGTTTTTCGCGTTGGCGGGCACGTTCCTCCCGGTAAAGGATGTAAGCCTTGGCAACTTTAGCGCGGCCATTTTCAATCAGCACCTTCTCTACCATGTCTTGGATTTGTTCAATATTTGGCATCTGACCTTCGGGCGTGGTCTGTTCCAGTTGGCTCACCACCTCGGCCGCCAGTGCTTCAGAAGTGGAGCGATCACGCCCTCCCACGGCGACTGCGGCACGGTAAATCGCGTTTGCTATCCGCTCCGGGGTAAAGGGCACCACACTGCCATCTCGTTTGATTACATGGGTGAATTTGGTCATCAGAACCTCCGCAACATTCCGTATCTATGGCTATGTCAGTGATTAAATTATAGCATTTCGAGACTCTTCCTGCACGGGCAAGGTTTAACATTCTGTGGCCCTGGCTTTCTTGCCCGGGCAGGATTAATAAAACGCTTATGCGCAACAAAGAAAATTGCCTGGGGTGGATGTTATAATTCACCCCTGAATAAAACTGTAGAAATGAGATATTATGCCAAAAACCAGTGTTCCTTGTCCTCAGTGCCATCAGCCAGTCACGATTGAACTGACCAGGCTCTTCGATACCAATACCGATCCCGAAGCCAAGCAAAAACTGCTCTCGGGCTCTGCCAATTACCTCCAATGCCCAATTTGTGGATTTCAGGGTATCTACCCAACTCCGATCGTCTACCACGACCCTGAAAAAGAACTGCTGCTAACCTTCTTCCCCCCGGATCTGAACACCCCGATCAACGAGCAGGAGCGTATTATTGGTCCGATGATCAAAAAAGCCATGGATGACCTCCCTCCCGAGAAGCGTAAGTCTTACCTTTTCCGTCCCCAGACAATGCTGACCCAACAGCGTCTTTTCGAAACCATCCTCGAAGCTGACGGGATCACCCCTGAGATGATCAAATCCCAGCAGGAAAAGCTTCACCTCCTGCAGCAATTGCTTGGAGCTAGCGCAGAAGGCCTGCCCGAGATGATTCAGCAAAATGATGAGAAAATTGATGAGGAACTCTTTATGATCCTCAGCCGCCTGGCGCAAGGCTCCGCTGCAGCACGTGACCAGCAGAGCCTGGTGGCCCTGGATGCCCTCCAGAAGGCGCTGATTGAATATTCCACGCTCGGCAAAACCGCCGCGTTGGAAGCAGCTGAAACCCAGGAGGCTGTCAAAGAGCTCCAGGAACTCAGCAAGACCGGCATCACCCGAGAAAATCTGCTGGACCTGTTAATAAAGAGCGCCGATTCAGACATTCGCCTGACCACAATCGCCTCTATGGCTCGCGGTGGGCTTGACTATTCCTTCTTCCAGATTTTGTCAGATAAAATCGACACGAGTACGGGCGAAGAAAAAGATCGGCTCGAATCCCTGCGCCAGCGTCTGCTAAGCATCACTGAAGCTGTCGACGAAGCCATGAAAACCCAGCTCGAAGAAGCACGCAAGCTTGTTAATGAACTCCTCGACGCCGAGGATATCGAAAAAGCTACCCAGGAAGCCCTGCCGCGCTTCACTCAGGCAGTAGCAGAAGTGATCAACCAGGAAGCTCAGGCAGCCCAAGCCGCCAATGATGAGGCTAAACTGCGCAAACTGAGCCAGATCATCTCTGTAATCCAGTCCGCAGACAGCTCAAGCGCTCATATCGAGTTTATCGAAGCTCTGCTTGAGGAAGAAAATGCTGACAATCGCGCGAAAATGCTGGAGGAATCTGGGGATCTGGTGGATGATGAATTCTTGCAAATGCTGGGAGGTCTGGTTGGGCAGATGGAACAACAAGGTGATCAGCCGGAAATGATAGATCGTCTGAAAGACCTTAATCGTGAGATTCTGCGCTTCACAATGAAACGCAACCTGCAATCTGCTAACTAAACTTTCAGTGCGGTTCGTTTTGCAGCCGCAGTCCATGACCCCGAACGGTGACAATGTAATCGTAATCGGGGTCAATTTGATTAATGCGGTCGCGCAGGCGCCTGAGGAGCGCGTCAAAGGCCTGTTCAGTAACCCAGCGTGTGTCGTCTTCCCAAACAGCTTCAATTAACGCCTCGCGGCTGACAACCTCACCAGAGTTCTCATACAATTTAGCCAGCAAATAGAACTGCTGTGCCGACAGCGGCGGGTCCAGCTCCACACCACGCACCCAAACCCGCTTCGAAGCGCTCTCAAGACGCAGGTTAAACATTTGGCTCAACTCTGGGGGTAAGTCGCTCAGCGGCAAAGTGGCATCAGAGCTTAAGAAAAGAAAGGTTTGCGTCAGGGCGATCTGGATTTCATCTGCCTCCACCAGTTTTACTTCAGTGGAAACGGGTTGATTATTGACAAAAGTGCCGTTCTTGCTGCCCAAATCTTCCAGGACGATACCTTTACCGGTATTGCTGATGCGGGCATGCTGCCGGGAAACCTGGCGGTCGGGAATGACAATCTCGCACCCCGCGTCACGCCCAATTAGCAGTTGACCTTTCAGGATCCACTGCTGTCCATTGAGCGGACCTTCATTTGCTATCAGAACTGGATCTTCCATTTTCCACACTTACCGTTTCAGACTATAATTTAACATTATAATGCAAACATGCTGCTCAAAACCTTACGCCGGACTTACAGCAGCTTATGTGGCAAAGAGAGATAGAGGTCATGCCTTTTCAGACTCGTATCGGCGCTGTGTTTCATGAGCGCTATGAAATTGAACGCATCATTGGCCAGGGTGGTTATGGCTTTATCTATCTTGCCCAGGATCAACGCCTTGCAGGCAGATATTGTGCTGTAAAACAAGTTAGCTATGACCCCACCTTTCCGCCTGCCATGCTGCAGGAAGCCCGTGATCAGTTCATGCGCGAGGCAACGGTTTTGGCACGGCTTGATCACCCCAATCTGCCAAAAGTCTCCGACTTCTTCTCAATTGAGGACAATGATTTTCTTGTGATGGATTATGTCCCCGGGGATGATCTGCGCGCGCTCCTGGCAAAAGCAGAAAACAGCGACAAATTCCTGCAGGAATCAGAGGTTTTAGCCTGGGCGCTGCAGATCGGCGATGCCCTAACTTATCTCCACAGCCAGGACCCTCCCATTCTGCACCGCGATATCAAGCCCTCGAACATCAAACTGACTCCCAGCGGTTTAGTCAAACTGGTGGATTTCGGTCTGGTGAAGCTTCTTGCCCCTGGGGAAGTGACCATCACCATCATGCAGGGGCAGGGCACAGCCCTCTATACTCCCTTGGAGCAGTATGGCGGTGAAAGCAGCCACACGGATGCCCGGGCGGATATTTATGCCTTTGCCTGCACACTCTACCACTTGCTCACCAACACCCCACCTGCCAACGTACGCGACCGCTTCCTGAATCCTGAAAGTCTTGCAGCTCCGCGCGCGCTCAACCCTGCCATCTCTCCCAAAGTGGAAGATGCGATCCTATGGGGTATGGCACTGCATCCCAACGATCGTCCTAAAGAAGTACGCGAATTCATCAAAGCGCTCACCGGCGAAAGCACCAACAGGCTGCACCAGTTGGGCAATCATGTAGGGCGCAACAGCAATGGCAGTCTTGGACCGGCTGAAACCCGCCTGGCATGGATGGCGGCAGGGCTGACCTTTTTGAGCTTGCTTCTCACGATCATTCACAATTTGTAGGTTAAAACGGATATTCAGCAGGCATCAAGCAATCAAGGTTCAAATTGATATTTGAGGTTATTAGATACCTGTCAAGCTGGTGCTGTGATTGTTTTAATCTGTCATTGCGAGGAACGAAGCAATCTGAACTGATAACCTCCAAAAAGCCTGGGCTCAAAGGCTCATAAACATATAGAATGAAAATTACAATTGCTATACCTTTGGTGTTTCAACCATTTTCGTGCCAACTGCATCGTGTAGATTGCTTCCGAAACGAGGTTTGTAATGACAGAAAAACCACTCAATACGCTTCGGGCACGCTGTAACAGATCAATGGCAAGAGCAAATCACCACGCACGCCACCCTTAAGGCGTTTTCATTCCCTCAACCCGCAGCCACCAGATGAGGGCGGCAACCCACCCAAATAACATTCCGATCACGCTCATCTGCACGATGAACCACGAGCTGCTTTCCTTTACCAATTCCACCAGGCTGTCGATGCCCAGGGTGAGCAGAAGATACGCCAGCAGACCACCGATCAGGGTGCAAAAACCCGAGCGAAATGCCCACGCAGGTCCACCCCACCAGCGGAAACCAATTAGATAGGCTACTCCAAATCCTGCAATCAGGATCAACACTATCAGGAACCAATCCATCATGCGCGGGAATCCGGTGGTGTTCGTGCCCGGTTCTGCGGTTGGGCTTGCCACAGGCGTTTGGGTGGGAACTGGGGTAGCCGAGGGAGTGGGCTGAATGGTGGGGGTGGGTGTAGGCATGATGACCTGTGCCAAACCACCCTGCGTGTTCAACACCAGCGTGCCCGAGACCATCGCCGGTTCACTGGAGGCATTAACCTCCAGGATCCCATCGCGCTCAATCCGGTAGTTAATCGTGGCGAGACCATCTGCCGTCAAAGCATCCGGCTGATCGATGATGAGATTCTCCCCTGCCAGGCGAACTGTGAAGCGCACGACGGTTCCATCAGGAACAGAATGTCCGTTCTTGTCGAGCACCGGTCCCGCCTGAATGCGAACCGTCTCTCCCATTCGGAAGAGTGGCACTGGCGTTACTGGCTCTGAAACAGGCGCCTGGGGTGTGGGTGTTTGTTCAGCGGTGATTGGGGAGGTGGTTAGCAGCGCAATTGGGATGACCTGATTGGGGTGAGGCGCAGTTTGTTGAGCAAGGTCATAGCCAACCGTATTCAGGCTGACCGGCAGCGAGCCAACTGGCTGGGCTTCCTGCATCAGGACGCGTGCCGCAATGTCCAGTGCTGACTGGGTCTTATCGTATAGAGCATAGTATGCTGTGAGTTTTGCGATTTCGGTGCTGTCGAGATAATATGGCTCGCCATAGGAAAAGACAATCACGTTTTTGTTCTGCAGCAGATCTACTCTCTCAGCCAGCAATCGCTTTAAAGCATAGGTTTGAGGCAGGCTTGGGTCGAGCCCCTGGAAGTTAAAAATGACCCACTTTGAACGCCGCAGGTTATCAATCATATAGGGGTCTGAAGGTTCACTGACTTGATTGAGGATCTCGGTAAGTTGAGCAAAGCTATAGGAACTGATTCGTGAGTCGGAAAGTTGTCGGCTCCCTTTGCTTCCATATAACTCAGTAAGAGCACCAAAAAAAACATAGGTCGAGAGATGGTTCAGGCTCTCACAACTGCTACATTGCTGCAGTGAACGCGTATCAGTAAGAACGGTAATATATTCCGAGTAGGACGGAGGTTGAGGGAGCAATCCGGCCAGGAATTCCTGTGAGGGAGCGATCAGGGTTACACCTTCACGGGCAGTTTTCAGGCTTACGGGATCGGACTTGCCGAGATTTTCAAGCTCCTCTGCGGGTGGTAATACCTGTTCAAGGTTGAATTCCGGGTAGCGCTTGAGCTTTGCCCCCAGGATTCGCCTCACGGAGGCATCCACCTGCTGCGCAAAGACACTGTCTTCCTCATATTTGGCGGTAAAGGAATCCAGAGTTCTGCGAATGGTAGTAAAAGGATCAGGATCGTTCTTCGCCCAAAAATTATCGAGATAAAGTATGTCATTTCCAGCCAGGAAAGCCGTGCGGGCAATGGTGATCGGATCGAACTCGTTGTCAGTTGGATCAAAGAAAAGACGCACTGCCCGACTGCCGAGACTGTCACTGATGGTCAAGCCGCCAGCCTGACGCCAGGCGGCGATCGGTTCCACGCTCAGCAACTGGGCCAGGGCAGCCTGGTCGAAACTGACTGGCTTGGTCGTCGCCCGAATATTGCCTTGAAGTCCCTGGAAACGGATATGCGACACCATGAAACCATCAGCCTGCTGCAGCTGATCGCTCGCGCCTGCAACAGCCATAAAAGGCGATAGTTCAATTTGTTTGAGCTGCTCCAGCGATTTCTGAATGGTAGACACTTCTTCCAGCGGCGGTCGATCTGCTCCGCCAAGCCCCGGGAAATGGCGCGCGATCACACTCATCTGACCCTTGCTGCCAGTGTGCAGTCCCGAGATGTAAGCCTGCGCCAGCAGTCCCACCCAGTAGGGATCGCCGCCAAAGGTTTCGGTGCCCGCGTTTGCCGCCTGCAAGAGGTCACTGGTGTCAACTACATCCAGCGAAGGACCCAGGTACAGGTTGAAACCCATGGCTGAAAGTTCCCGACCCAAAGCCTGACCCACCAACATGGCGTTTTCCTCCGACCAGGTAGCGCCAATTGCCATGGGGTTGGGCAGTTGGGTAAGGTCCTGGAGGAATTGATTCTGCTGGCCAGTCTCATCTTTTTGTGAGATGCCAATATATAGTGGAACGTAAGCCGGCAGGTCCTGATCCTCAGTCTGAGAATTGTCCGGATAAATTACCGGTTGACTTTTCTGCCAGGCAAGCCGCTGGAGTGTTTCGACCAGCGCTCTGGCTGAACTTGCCGTATCCGTGCCGCTGAAGTTGTCATTTGAGCTACTTAAAACCACGCCCCCAACGTGGTAATCCTGTATCAGGTCCGCCACTGGACCTTCGGGGGTGATTTCTCTTCCATCAAAGGTAATTAAGAAAAGCTGCCCTACCTTTTCTGCCGGCGTCATCTCTGCCATCAGAGCATCAACATCGCTTTGGGCAAGAACCGGATCCGGGGGGGAAATCATCGCCAGCGGTTGCATCAGTAAACCCAACGCAAAGGCGAGCAGAAGCAGCCGGCGGGCTTTCACCCTATCCCTCCAGGATCTGGCGGGCATAAGCTGGGTCATTGCAGATGATCATATCAACGCCACAAGATTGCATACGGCGCAGATCATTTGGCGCATCCACCGTCCAAACGTTTACTTTTTGCCCCATCAGGTGCCTGGTTTGCACCATCTTTGCGGAAACATCGCGGTAGTATGGGTGCAAATCATCAGCCCCATAGCGCCGCCCCAGGAACCCGCGCATTGGCAATCCAAGCAAACCCGGCAGGGTCAGCAAACCAGTTCTGATTTCCGGCGTCAGAGATTTAGCGCGCAGGAGGTTGCGGGCATTGAAAGAAGAAAGCAGCACAGAATCGCTCAGAGCATGCTTTTTTACCAAAGCAACCACGAGCTCAGGGAGTTGATCTTTGGGGGTTTTGTAATTTTTGAGTTCGACGTTGATCAGAAATTTGCCGCCAAGCTCAGTGAAAACCTCATCCAGCAAGGGAATGGGTTCGCCCTTGAATTTTGGGTTGAACCAAGTGCCAGCATCCAGTTCGCGCAAGGCAGTCAATGGCATCTCGCCAACCTTACCTTGCCCATTGCTGGTCCGATCCAGTGTGTCGTCATGAATTACCACCAGTTGCTGGTCGGCCGAGAGCATGGCATCCAGCTCGATGCCGTCCGCGCCATTTTCATAGGCCAGTCGGAATGCGGCCAGTGTGTTTTCAGGGGCATTCGCAGAATCCCCTCGATGGGCAATAATGAGCGGCATGTGATTAGTAGTTCTTGACATGAGTGCAATTATAGCATGCACAACCTCACCAGAGCAGGTTATAATCCGAACACCATGCCGGCTATAGAACCCGCACTAACTTCAGCCAACAGCATCCTCGGTCTCAACCTCGACGGTGAGCGGCTGCTGATTGTTTACGGCAGCCCCTCGGGCATGGTCCAGGAAAGGCTGTCAGTGAGCACGCCTGCCAGCAGGAGTTTCCCGGCAATCCTCGAGCTTATTACCGCTTCGGCTGATCGCTTGCTGATGATCACCAAAGCCCAACATCTCCCTCTGCCAGACTGTGTTTCAGTTTCGATCACCGGCAACTACGATCCGCTCAGCGGCATCCTTGAGAGCTCCCCTGACTTCCCGGAGTGGAAGTCGGAGCCCCTTAAATCTCAGCTTGGGTTGCGATTTAACCTGCCCGTATTCATTGAGCAACATCCCACTGCAGGTTTGCTGGCTGAGATGCTTTTCGGCTCCACCGAAACCAGCGGCACGCAGATGTACCTCAGTTTCAATCCAACCCTGCGCACCAGTTTGTCCCTCAATGGAGTTATCTTCCAAAGCCCGGGCGGCAGCGCCGGTGATATTGGCAAGATCTTCACCCGTGATATGCCTGATACGCGCTTGAACCGACCTTTGACCCTCAACGATCACCTCAGCCTGAGCGGCTTGGCTTCCCAGGCTCTTCGCAATCAGTCCTCTCATTGGGATCTCAACACCACAGGTGGACAGGTTATTCAGGCTGCAGCTGAGGGAGACCCCTACGCCATCGAACTAATCGAAGGGGCAGCCAAAATGCTTGGTGAAAATCTGGCTCCGCTGATCCATCTGCTGCGTCCAAAGCAGATCACCATAGCCTATCCAGTTTCGATGGCCGCTGCCAACTTCCTTTCGCCCCTTCGCGCAGCCGCCGCGGCTGCCAGCGGGCTTGGCGGTTTGGAGCTTCCTCAATTCGGCGCCTCTCAATTTGGCCATCGCCAACCAGAGCTTGAAGCTTTAGCCCCTGCCATATCTGCCCTTCGCCTGCGTGCCAGGAGCCGTTAAAAGAAAGCAGGCAGCGATTCGGCTGCCTGCTTAATCCCTGTCTGATATTGAAATTAGATCGTCGCTCCCGAGGAGTTGTCTTGGATGGAATTCAAATGTTTTTTTGCTTTTTTCACGGCTTTTTTCTCAGCCTTGCTTAATTTTGCATCAACCTGGGATGGATTTTTCTCTTCCAGCTGGCGGCGCTTGAGCGCCTTACCATCTTCATACGCCAGCTGACTTCCGGTGGTAATGATCTGATAAATGTAATAGAGCAGGAATAGGATAGCAAAAACCCCAAGCACGAGCGTACCAAGATTGACTGGAATCACCTGGGAGGCAATAGTAACATCAAACAAACTGCCGCCAGCGCCAACAAAATACACCACAGTGTTAAGAACGATGATAGCCAGGCGCATTTCGGTCGGACCAATTTTAATGCTGGTCATTTCGAAAACACCAGTTGCGTGAGTCTTTAGAAAGACCTGCATCATCAACAGCAACCAGCCACAGAGTGCGATTAATGAAACATCAAATCTTGCGATACCGGAAAGTCCAATCCCCCCAAAAACCAGGATTGAGGTGAGTCCATCAATAGCATGGTCAGTGTAGTAACCATAATTCGGGCGCGACATATTGCGGTAGCGCGCCAGAGTTCCGTCCAGGCTGTCGCCAAACCAGTTGATAACAAAGCCCAAGCTTGCCACGAATAACCACGGGTTGCCTTTTACAGTCCCCAACCCAACCATTGCATACGCCACTCCTGCCAATACCGAACCAAGTAAGCCCAACACTGTCAACATGTCTGAGTTGACCCATTTTGGCATATGCCTGGCAAAAAAAGCCAGTGTTGGCCTTTCCAAGGGTCCCAGCAGAATGTCGTTGGTGCGTATATCTTTTTCCGTGCGAATTTTCTTTGCCATAATCACCTCTTAGGTTAATTTTTCTACAACAGGTAAAACTTCAGGCCAAACCGGGTGCGGCATGCCCCACTGGGATTGAGCCCGTCGAATGAAATCTTCAGTTGGGCGCAGAACGCTCTCTGCGTTGAGCACATTTTCTTCAACCAAGTCGTCTTTTCTTTCCATCTGGATCGGATCGGTTGCGTCAACAAAATAATTCCCGTCCTCACGCCGGATCCCGCATGCCACACGCACTACAGCGTTGGTCTCAAGCGCCAGGCGAGCGTAAAAAACCGGCAGGGCAGTCTCGCGACCAAAAAAGCGCGGACGATACTTGGCATCTTCCCCATCCGGCAGGGGTCGGTCCAGCCCGGTAACCACGCAATATCCCTCTTTCAGGGCTTTTTTTGCCTCGCGAAAGCTCGAGAAAGATATCGGTTTGATGCTCATTCCAACCGCCTCGCGCATGCGGTTTTGGGCTTTATAGGCATTATTAGGGTTCGGGTAAGACAGCACGAACGGTCGGACCCCCATCCAGGCCAGCGACATACCAAATAAGTCAAAATTCCCAAGGTGAGGACCCAGAAGAATGGTAGGCACCTTTCTTTCAACGATGTCGCGCACTGTATCCTCTGCTTTGGGGGAGAGGATGATCTTTTCTAAACCTTCTTCAGGATGCTGATAGTAATAAAAATACTCTGCAAAATAACCCACAACGTTAAGGATTGTTTCGCGAGTACGCTCCTGCAGTTGAGATTTGCTCATGCCTTCCCCTGAAATCACCCACTGGTTTGCTTCGATATGTCGAACCAAAGAGCTGTTGCTGCGTGAAGCCAACGCCGAGCCGATAAAATGCGCAAGGTGATCTAATCCTGTCAGGCTGAAATGCTTACCAAGCCACAGGCCGGTTTTTATTGCCGCAGAATCCTCAAGAAAGGCCTTAAGTCCCATGTCTGTTCTAAATTGTACTCTCTAATCTCAAAAACACGTTAACATGGATAAAGTTGTGCTTCCCGACATCAATCATTCAGTAAGTGTCAGGGCTTTGGATGAACTGACAGTTTCTTGTAGCCCCCGGCTGCCAGATAACTCAGCGCTGCCACCAGGATGATGACAGAACCAGCTTGTAGATTGAGTGTAAAAGACAAGACTAAACCCACACCAGAGAACAACCAGCTTAGCCCAACGGAGAGCAGCATCATGCCCTTCATGTCTTTCAGGAACAGGTTGGCAGTAGCCGGCGGAATTGTGAGCATCGCGATCACCATAATCAAGCCCACAACCCGCATCGCCACCACCACCGTCAGCCCAATCATGACCAGCATCATCAGATACAGCGCTGCAACCGGCAGGTTGCGGACTGTAGAGAAGATTTCATCAAAGGAGATCGCCAGCAAACTCCGGTAAAAGAGCAGCACAAAGACAATAACAAGCAGCGCGACCAACGCCATTAGCTGCAAATCAGCGCCAGATACCGCCAGGAGGCTGCCAAACAGATAACTCATCAGGTCTGCCTTGAAACCGGGCGTCAGGCTGACAAAGATGATCCCGACTGCCATGCCAATCGACCACATCACCCCGATCAGCGTGTCTGAGCGGGTTTTGGTCCTCAAGTGCACCACTCCCATTCCAAGCGCGGAGAGAATGCTGAAAAGGATTGCTCCCAGCATCGGATCCTGCCCAAAATAGTAAGCCAGACCGATACCCCCATAGGCCGCGTGCGCAATCCCACCACCCAGAAAGACGATTCGGTTTAAAACAACCAGCGTGCCAATCAAACCACAAACCACCCCCACCAGCAGGCTGGCGAAAAGCGCGTTGCGCATGAAATCATAGGCAAATATGTTTTGAATGGTGTCAATCATGGTCATTTTCTTCCTGGTGAGACGGCAAAACCCGGTGCGGCAGACCGTGCGCCACCAAGTCCACCGGGCATTCATAGGCAGTGCCCAACATCTCACTCGTGATTTCTTTTTGCCCGCTATAAACCAGGCGCCGGTTGACGCAGCCAATCGTTTTGACATAAGTAGAAATCGCGGTCAAATCGTGCGAGATTAGCAGAATGGAGATGCTTTGGTTCAACTCCGCCAACAGATCATACATCTGCGAGCTGGAGCGGGAATCCACGCTGGAAGTCGGCTCATCCAACATTAAAATCTTTGGTTCCGCTGCCAATGCCCGGGCAATCATCACGCGCTGCCGCTGCCCGCCCGAAAGTTCATTGATCGATCGTTTTGCCAGGTCCAGGATGTCCATCTGCCTCAGAGAACGCTCAACGATATTTTTATCGGAATCGCTTAAATGCAGGTTCTGCAGGAGGTGAGGTTTTAGCCTTCCCATGCTGACCACATCCCAGACTTTGATGGGAAATGCCCTGTTACCCGGCTGGATTTGGGGTACATAGCCGATGAAGTGTCGTCCCTTTTCCGGGCTGACGCCCATCACCCGCACCGAACCCCGCTCAGGCTTGATCAAACCCAGGATAACTTTGATCAGCGTAGTCTTGCCTCCACCGTTGGGTCCGATCAGCCCCACATAATCTCCCGCTTCCATGCGAAAGTTAACCGCTTCCAAGACGCGGTCACCTTCGTAGCCAGCCCAGACATCTTTCAGTTCTATTACTGCTTGACCTGTCAATTTTTCTCCTAATTCAATGCCTGGTGTAGTGTTTCGGCAATCATCAGCATGCTTTGCGGCCAGTCATACGCCATAGGATCCCACTCCACGATAGATTGGATCCCAGCTTGCTCTGTGATGGAAGTGGCGAGCCTGATATTGCTGCCCTTTACGATCACAAGGGTGTTTATCTCATATTCTTTGGCTAAGGCGATGATCTGCGAAAGGCTCTCTGGCGCCGGTTCGCTACCGCCAATTTCGACTGCCAGCATATGCAGCCCATAATCCTCTGCCACATATCCCCAGGCAGGATGCACCACCATAAAATGGTCCCTTTTGGAGCCTTCCAACTGCATTCTAATCTCAGCATCAATGGTATCAATTTTGTTCAGCAAAGTTTCAAGGTTAGTTTGATAAAAATCCGCGTTTTGCGGATCAGCAGTTTTCATGGCTTCAGCCATTGTCTGAGACATCTGTTTCATGCGTGCAGGAGAAAACCAGATGTGGGGGTCGGTTTTAGCGCCAATAATCGCAGGCTCTTCAAGTTCCTCTTCGGTATGATCATGCGCGTAAAGTGCGGGAATAAGCGCGATCCCGGCTGCTGAATCCACCACCTGCATATCAGGGTTTGCGGACTCAAAACGCGGCATCCAGACCTCTTCAAACTCTACGCCTATGGTGAAGTAAAGCTCAGAGGCAGCCAGATTGGTCATCTGCTGTGGAGTGGGCTCATAGGTGTGCGGGTCGTCACCGCTGCCCACCATCGCCTGGGTCCGGACGCGATCTCCACCGATCTGATCCACAAACCACTGCTGGGGCAGGATGCTGACGCTGATAGTCAGCTTTTCGGGGTCATCCTGCGCCGCTGGACCCGCGCATGCCGTCAACACAAGCACCATAAGTACGCCTAACAATACAATTTTTTTCAATTCTCCTCCAATATATCCGCTAATATTTTCTGACAATCAGGGCAAATTCCATACAGCTGCAAAAGATGGTCACTCACGCGAAATTTCGTCTCTGCCTCAACCCTCCGGATCAGATCGCTGAGGTCTTCAGACCCTGCAAACGTGATCGTGCGATGACACTTCTTACACAAAATGTGATGGTGATGACCAACCGAACCTGCCACATAGCCCGAACTGCCGTCCGGATTATAGACCACACAAACCAGCCCCAATTCCGCCAGCAGCTCCAAAGCCCGGTAAACACTGACCATCCCTAAAGCCCGCCCGGATTGCGAGAGCTCCTGGTAAATTTCCAAGGGAGTCATAGGCTGAGCACTCTCTGCAAGCAGTCCCATCACCAATCTTCGCGGTCCTGATACGCGATACCCTTTATCTGATAATACTTTTTGCCAACTCATCTCGACCTTATTGATAATTATTTTCAATAAGCAGGATTTTAGCTCTATTAGGCAAACTTGTCAAAGACTTGTAGGGGATTGATTTTATAAATGTCTTATAAGAAAGCCCCTTTGCCGAATGCTCACGCCTTTTGCCCGTTCACACTCTGTTATAATCAACCGTCGCGGGAGGTCTACCCCGCAGATAGAATGGAGAAACATGGAAGAAAATTTACTGGATACTATCCAAAACGATCACGTCGTTCAGATTGCCTATAACCTCAATGTGGATGGCGAAGAAGTTGAATCAGATCTGCTCGAGTACTTGCACGGTCACGGCAACATCATCCCCGGGCTTGAACGGCCTCTGACTGGCGCTAAAGTTGGCGACAAACTTGAAGTTATTGCCAAAGCAGCGGATGCTTATGGCGAGTTTGACCCCAATTCGGTGATTACTGTCAGCCGGGAATCGTTCCCGCCTGATTTCGAAATCCGCCTGGGTGAAGCAATGCGTCTGCGCGATGCAGCCGGCCACATCTTTCAGGGTGTCGCTACCGCCATCGCAGAGGATTCCGTGGAACTCGACCTCAATCACCCGATGGCTGGCAAGGATCTGCACTTCAATGTAAGTGTCCTGTCCATCCGCCCGGCAACGGACGAGGAAAAAGCTGCTGGTCACCTGCACTACGGCGGCTGCGAGAGTTGCTCCTCCGATTGCGGCGATGGCTGTGGCGATGGTTGTTGCTAAAGCGCATTTTGCTTAAACAAAAAGACCGGGAGTTCGTTGAACTTTACCGGTCTTTTTTATTGTGAATATTTTTTTATCTTACTTCAGCTCACCCACCAGCTTGCTGATGATCACCACCACCTCCGTGGCTTTTTCAAGCGCGTCAACTGATAGGTACTCAAAGCGCCCATGCCCATTATGACCGCCGGTGAAGATGTTTGGCGTGGGTAAGCCCATATAAGAGAGCCGGCTGCCATCCGTTCCACCGCGAACCGCCTCTTCCACGGGTTCAAAACCTACCGCGCGGTAAGCCTGGCGTGCAACCTCAATAATCTCTGGTCTGGCTTCAATCATCTTGCGCATGTTGAAGTATTGATCGCGTATCTCGAGTTCGAGCGTGCTTTCCCCATATCGCTGGTTAATAAAGTCAGCGGCATGCTGCACTTCCTGCTTGAGCCGGGCAAAAGCGGCTTCGTCGTGGTCCCGGATGATGTAGGTAAGATGAGCGCTTTCCGCCTCACCCGCCATTTCTGTCAGGTGAATAAAGCCTTCCCGCCCTTCGGTGTGTTCGGCACGGTCAAAGACCGGCAGCAGGTTGTGGAAATCGATCGCCACCTGGGCAGCGCTCTTCAGGCGCCCCTTGGCAGTGCCGGGATGCACGCTGCGCCCATTAATTTTGATTTTTGCGCCTGCCGCGTTAAAGGTCTCGTACGAGAACTCCCCCGCCTTACCGCCATCGACAGTGTAGGCAAAATCCGCTCCAAAAGCGGGCACATCGAAGAATTTGACACCTTCGCCCACTTCTTCATCCGGGGTGAACCCAACCCGCAGCTTGCCATGCGGTACTTCGGGATGGGCGATCAGGTACGCCATGGCGCTGATGATAGCCGCGATTCCGGCTTTGTCGTCCGCCCCAAGCAGGGTGGTGCCGTCTGTCACTACCAGGCGCTCGCCCTTGTGTTCCAATAATTCTGGGAAATCGCGCGGAGAAAGCAGGATGTTTTTCTCAGCATTCAGAACAATATCCTGACCGTCATAGTTTTCGATCAGGCGGGGCTTCACGTTTGCGCCAGAAGCTGACGGGCTGGTATCCATGTGTGCCAGGAAGCTAACCACCGGGGCGGAAGTTTCAATATTAGCTGGCAAGGTGGCTGTCACATAGCCATACTCGTCCAACTTGACCTCATCCATGCCCAATTCATTCAGTTCCTCCACCAACAGCCTGGCAAGGTCCAGCTGTTTGGCTGTGCTGGGATAGCCCTCGGCTTCCATCGCCGATTGGGTATCAATCCTGACGTATCGCAAAAATCGTTCCAATGAATCAAACATAGCAACTCCTCTATTCGTTTGGCTTGATTTTATCATTCCTGTTTCTGTCTTCCCAAAAACTTGTATGACAAAAAACTTGTATGCTTTTAAAGAAATTTATCTTTTTGAACTGGGCTACAATTATCAGGATGAACAATAAGACGGTTTTCAAGCACACCTCGTTATGGATCATTCTGATCGCAATCCTCATTGGCGGGCTCACCTCCTGTATTTTGGAGCCCAATGAACCCCAGGCTGAGGTCATCCCGGCTGTGCCTGAATTGCTCGCCCAAACACTAAGTTATGAAATCCTGAACACCTTCCCCCACGACCCCACTTGCTACACCCAGGGTTTGGTGATTGATGAAGGCGTCTTCTACGAAAGCTGCGGTCTTTACGGTCAGTCTTCACTGCGTAAGGTTGAACCCGCCAGCGGCGTCGTGCAGGCAGAAAGCGACCTTGGCGCCAACTATTTTGCTGAAGGGCTGGTGCTGCTGGATGGCAAGCTCTACCAGCTGACCTGGCAAGAAAATACCGGCTTCGTTTACGGTGCCAGCACACTGGAGCCCATAAGCACTTTCCATTATCAAACTCAGGGTTGGGGGCTGACCACGGATGGTTCTGCACTGATCCTCTCCGACGGCTCCAACACCCTCTACTGGCTTGACCCAGGCAGCATGCAAGTTCTGCGGCAGGTTAACGTGAGCTACGAGGGGCAACCGGTGGAGTATCTGAACGAGCTGGAATACATCAATGGCACCCTTTTTGCCAACATCTACCTGACCGACACAATCGTAGCCATCGATCCGAAGGATGGCCGTGTTATCAGCCTGATTGACCTTACTGGATTACGCCCCGAGCAGAACCTCACCATGCAGGGCGAAGTGCTAAATGGCATCGCATACGATGACCAGAACGATAAGCTTTACGTAACTGGGAAAAACTGGCCAAATCTTTACGAGATCAGGCTGGTTCCACAAAGCCTCTCAACGCCAACTACGCCGTAATAACCTGCTGGCGCAGCACCTGCAGGCGCATCTCCTTCAAGCCGGGCAAACACTCAAGTGAAAAGTAAGGTCCAGTCCCCTCACCAGCGACTGCCTCGCTAATCTTGCCGTAAAGCGCGGCTTCCAAGGGCTCACTTGCCTGGCGGAATCCTGCCAAAAAGCCGCCATCAAAGGCATCCAACCTGCCAGTTGGGTCGCTAATATGTGCCCGATAAGCCGGCACGATCCAGCGTTTGTGGCTCATGCGGTCATACAGGTACGTGCTGCCATCCCCCGTATGCACCAGCACCGCCTCGGGCCCATAGCCCGCCAGATGTTCAGCGATTTCCCATAAGTCCACGCTTCTTCCCTGAAAGAGTTTCAGAGCTTGAACATCGGTCATCAGGAAGACCGTCACATCAGAAACCAATCCCCGAATGTCTTCCCAGAAAATCGGATCCATGTAACAACTGCAGGCGCGCATGGTGAGCGTCTGGATCATGCCTGCCTTCAAAACAGAAGGCAGGATCTTATGCGAGATAAAATCGATCGGGCAAACGTGGGCAACTTTTGCTTCCAGGAAGAGCCGCGGCATATCTGTAACCCGGAATGAATCACTCTCATAATCCGTCTTGCTGCAGTATTTCCGGCGGGGTTGATAGCCAAATAGCTCCGGCGGGAAGGGCAGTTGCCGTTCCGCAAAATGAGTGATCGGATTGTCGAAGTACGTCTTATTCCCCTCGCCATAAGCGACAAAATAACGCGAGTCGAGTGGTTCGCTAACCGTATGGACGCCGTCCAGAAAGAAACCAAGGCTTTCCAGTCGGGTCAGCTGGTCCATCGGGAAATCAGCACTGACACGCGATACCAACCCAGCCTGCCCGCCCCACGAGGCGAAAGCCGCCGCGGCGTAGGCCAGGTTTCCTCCCAGCCCGTCAAGGCGCGCAGGCGCCGCAGCGGGCAGGATATACTCCCGCTGCAATCGGCCAACCAGAACCGCGTCTGGCACAGTTCGCACTTCTTCTGCAATCATTATCCCTCTTGGGAGAGGGTCATTTCAAGCAGCTTTTTGTGATAACCCTCAAGATCAGCCGGCGGTTCAGGATAGCTCATCTTGAACCCCTTGAGCGTGTCACGCAGGATATTGGCGATCAGCAAATTACGATACCATTTTTTATTGCTGGGAATAACGTACCAGGGAGCATATTCCGTGCTGGTTCTGTTGAGGACGTCCTCGTAAGCTTCCATGTATTGCGTCCAGAGCTTACGCTCTTCGAGGTCTCCGGGGTTGAATTTCCACTGCTTGGTGGGATCTTCCACCCTTGCCAGGAAGCGTCCGGTCTGCTCTTGCAGGTCGATATTTAAGAAGAATTTCAGGATCGTGGTACCCTCATCCACCAACAACTTTTCAAAATTGTTGATGTGATCAAAGCGCTTCGACCAGACTTCCTTGGGCACCAGACTATGCACCCTCACAACCAGCACATCTTCGTAATGCGAGCGATTGAAGATTACAATTTCACCCTTGGCAGGAGTCTGCTTGTGGATTCGCCAGAGATAGTCATGCGACAGTTCTATGGGAGTGGGCGTCTTGAACGCCGCCACACGCACGCCAGAGGGATTAACTCTGTCAAAGACATGCCGGATGACTCCATCTTTGCCTGCCGTATCCATAGCCTGCACCAGCACGATCAAGCGCCGCTTGCCTTCAGCAAACAGCTGTTCCTGCAAAGCCTCAATGTCTGCGTTGATCTTGATCAGGGCTTCTTTGCCGGCTTTCTTCTTGCCATCAAATTCGCTCGAGTCATCGGGGTCGTAGTCCTTCAGGCTGATTTTTCCTTTACTCGGCACACGATATTTTTTGTAGTCCATGGAGTTTCTCCTTCCACTGCTTTCCGGCTAATTATAGTGTGTTAATGGCAGCAGATGGTTGAGTAAACCTAAACTGGCTTGCTGTCTTTTCGAAGTCTGGGTTTCGTTCCTGCCCTGCTTGTTTTAGATGCGAGTGAGTTGGCAATCTTTTCGTAGGCCGGGTTCTGCATTTGAACCCGGCAAACTCCAGTCTGACGAAGCAGTTCCACTTTGCCCAAAGATTCTCAAAACTGCCAATAAACCATATATTTTCTATCCTCCGATAAACATCACCCACTTATAATCAAAATCAGAAACTGTTTATTTCAAAACAGGTAAAAGAGGAAATATGGATGAAAAACGAAAAATACCCTTCCTGCTGTGGCCTTTATGGGCATTATTCCAGCTGGTATTTTGGATCCTTAAGCTCACTGGCAGACTCGTCGGTGCGATCCTGGGACTGGTTATAGTGCTCGTGGGTGTGGTGCTCTCGATAACCGTAATCGGCGCTGTTATTGGCGTTCCTTTGGTTTTGCTTGGCCTAATGTTGATGATAAAAGCCGTCCTTGGCTGATGAAGTTAGTTCTCCAAGGAGGGGGTAATTCCTTGGCGATTCCACCGCCGGGGAGGAAACTTAGTTAAAGGGGGCTGATCGTGAGGTCTCCACTTTTCTGAATTCAATGCTGTCTTGTTGGAACTGGAAACTGAACACCTTACGTCCTGACCGATTAAGGCACTGTGCTGTTTCGACGTAGGGGCGAAGCCTATTTTCCCCAAAGCAATGCGGAGTGGGATCACAGTGCGAAGCCTACCCTTGGGGTACCGCAAGCGGGATGTGACCGTTAGGTGCCCACCTGTCCTAACTTGGAATCGCGGACTTAATTGAGACTGGCTTCCCTTTTGAAAGCCAGTCTCTTCAAACCACAACTAACTAAAGTTTACTTTTTGTGTTCGACTATTTTTTTCTTTTCCCGGGGGGTTACTGAAATTTTCTTCGGTTGGGTCTCGGGCTTTTTGGGCAGATGAACCACCAAAATACCATTATCGGTTTCCGCGCTGATCTGCTCAGAATCGATCACACCAGGCATCGAGATGCTGCGATAGAAACTGCCAAAACTGCGTTCGCGAATGTGGTACTTGCCTTCTTCGGATTCTCTGTTTTCTTCCTCAACCTCGCCTTTGATGGACAAAGTGTTGTCATCATAGGTGATCTCGATCTTTTCGGGATCAAAACCCGCCACACTGGCTTTCACCACGTATTCCTGATCATTTTCAAGGACATCCAGGGGAAAGCTAGACGGAAGCTGTTCGGAATCAATCTCAAAGAAGCGGTTCATTGCTTGTTCCAAGTTGTATTGGTTTCTCCAATAAGGAGTTCGTCTAATCATGTAAGCCATATCTACCTCCGTATTGTTATTGTTTATGCTTTAAATTTAGGAGGTTTATGTTAGAGATTGGTTAAAACTACATATACGCTCTGTAAGAATTTATCCAGGCAACTGCCATCGTTCCACAAAGCTCGTTTTGGAGAGGTTTTCAGGGTAGAATAAATAAAGTAAATAAGGAAAAATTCCCCGGCATCAGCCGGTTTATTATGTTAGGTGAAAATTATGAGTAAAAAAACATTACGTATTATCCCCCTCGGAGGTCTGGGCGAGGTGGGCAAAAACATGACAGTCTATGAATACAATCAGCAAATCCTGATTGTAGATGCTGGCATGATGTTCCCAGATAACGACATGATCGGCATTGATTACATCATTCCCGATTTTGAATATGTCAAACAGCGTGCCAACCAGGTGAAAGGCATTGTCATCACCCATGGTCACGAAGACCATACCGGCGCCATAGGTCACTTGCTTGAATACGTGGACGCGCCAGTCTATGCCACCCCCCTCACCAATGGCTTGATCAAAAACAAGCTCATTCGGCGCGGGATGAAAGTCGAACCAAAGTTAGTCGACATCCAGGCGGGCGAATCGGTGCAAATCGGACCCTTCAAGGTCGACTTTTTCCATGTCTGCCACTCCATTCCCGATGGCGTCGGCTTGGGAATAGATACCCCTGCCGGTCTCATCGTGCAAACCGGCGACTACAAGTTTGACCACACCCCCATCGATGGTCGCCCCACCGACTACAGTAAGCTGGCAGAATTTGCGCGCAGAGGCGTGCTTGCGCTGCTGGCTGATTCCACCAACGCTGAACGCCCCGGTTGGACAGCTTCGGAGCGCGTGATCAATGACGCCTTCGATAAAGTTTTCTACCAGGCGAAAGGTCGGATTATCATTGCCACCTTCGCTTCCCTGATCTCGCGTATGCAGCAGGTTTTGGATACCGCGAAAAGGCATGATCGCAAGGTTAGCTTTGTGGGTCTCAGCATGACTGAGAACGCCCGCATCGCCAAAGAACTTGGCTATCTGAATTACGATGAGAAACTTGTTGTTTCCACAGACCAGGCGCTTTCAATGCCGGACGGCAAAGTGGTGCTGCTGGTAACCGGCTCCCAGGGCGAACCGACCTCCATTCTTGGTCGGCTGGCGAACGGCACCAACCACCGCTTCGGCGTCAAAGAAGGCGACACGATTGTGCTCTCCTCTCACCCCATCCCTGGCAATGAAGAGCCCGTTTACCGCGCCATCAACCGCCTGATGGAGCAAGGCGCAGAGGTTGTTTATGAAGACATCATGCCCGTGCACGTCTCGGGGCATGCCAGCCAGGAGGAAATTAAACTCCTGCTGCATCTCGTGAAGCCACGCTACCTAATCCCCGTCCACGGCGAGCTGCGCATGCTCAAGCAACACAAGCGCCTGGCTCTTGAACTGGGAATGGATGAACAGCAAATTGGTCTGGTCGAAAATGGCCGGATTATTGAGTTCACCCATGGTGAAATGGCTCTGAAAGAGCGCATTCCTGGCGGTTACGTCTTTGTGGACGGCATCGGCGTGGGCGACGTGGATCGCTCAACCATGCGCGATCGCGAACTGCTCAGCCAGGACGGTGTGGTTTTGCTCAACCTCGAGTTGAACAAAAATAACGGCAAGTTCAAGGATCTGGAAATTATCAGCCGTGGTTTTATCGCGCAGGATGAGTCGCAGGATTTGTTCGCTGAGTTGCGCAAGCGCGTGGTAAAGTTGACGCAGTTCCCGGCAAATAATCTGCAAAAAGAAATCAAAAGCGTTGCGACCTCTTATATTGACGAAGAGACAAAACGCCGCCCGGTGATATTCGTTACGATCTCTAAGGAATAAAACCTACATTTTTCTGTACAAGGGCGAGATTGGCAGGACAGGGTATTGATCTTAAATGACCCCTACCTCCTGCCAATCCGCCATATAGCTTTACTGTTTTTGGGGTGTTTGTATCAAATCGGCGGATTGAAAGCCTTAGGTTGGTAATTTAGATATCTGGAATTGGGCTTTCAATACCCTAAGGGCACTTTGTCCCGCCCTACGAGGGATTTTAAGTGCCTTAGGGCTTTCTACCCTTAGGAATTTTTCATAATAACTGAGCTGATGGCATCTGCCACATGCTCACATTGATCGCAGATCTTCTCGAAGCGGTCGAAAATCCGTACCCAGACCATCACATGCATCATGTCTTTTTCCTTGGTGTAAAGCTCGTGCACGGTTTTGAAGAAAAGGGAATCCGCCAGTTCTTCAATCACATTGACTTCAACAATTTTTTTGGCGATGAGGTCGGATTTCCGGAAGTTTTCGAATTCATCAAAGCAAGCCTTCATCGCTTCAGCACTCCGAACAATCAGTTCCACGAAATCGATCGCCTCAGGGCGCATTTGCTTTACGTTATACATGAAGAACATCTGATAGACCTCTTCGATGCTGTCGAGCACGTCATCCAGCATGGAAGATAAAGTCCCGATATCTTCGCGCTCAATTGGGGTTATAAACTCGGCGATGAGCATCTTCATCATTTTGTGCCTTTTCTCGTCAGCTCCATGTTCAATCTCGTGCATGGTTTTGTTGAGCTTCTCGATTTTGTCAGGGTTGTAGTTTTTGACTGTTTTTTCGAGCTGACGTGCGGCAACAATCGCGTCACCGGCAATATCACTGAACATTCTGTAGTAGTTATTGTCTTTTTTTGCCATCAAACATCCTTACACAAATATGCGAATTAATAAACGCGTCACGAGATAACCGAGCAAACCGCAGCCCGGAAAAGTCAGCACCCATGCCAACACCATCTCCCGCACCACCCCCCAGTTCACCGAGCGGATGCGCCTGGCAGCACCAACCCCCATGATGGCGGTTGTTTTGGTGTGCGTGGTAGAAACAGGCAAACCTCTGAACAGGGAAGCCGCCAGCAGAGATAGTGCGGCCGCCAGATCGGCACTGAAGCCCTGGTAGGTCTCAAGTTTAACCATATCCATTCCAACTGCCTTGATAATACGATAACCGCCGATCGAAGTGCCAAGTGCCATGGTCACCGAGCAAAACAACATCAGCCAAATTGGGATTTCGAGCGTTGCTGGCACGGCTTGCCCCTTGGCCAGCGCCATGCCAATCAGGAACACACCGATAAACTTTTGCCCATCCTGAGCTCCGTGCATAAACGCCATCGCCGCGGCGCCACCCACCTGGGCATTCCTGAAAATTTTGTTCGTCCTGCGCCTGTCCTGGTGTTTGAAGATCAGCTCGAGAAGTTTGGCAATTCCCCAGCCCAGAAAGAAACCGCCAAAGGTGGAAAGGAGTAAGCCAAAAACCACTTTCATCCATTCCGCGCCATTTACCCCCTGGAAACTGTTAAAATATGCCACCGCCGCGCCGGTCAGACCAGCAATCAGGGCATGGCTTTCGGAGGTTGGGATGCCAAAGTACCAGGCGGCAGTCGCCCAGATGACAATCGATGCTAGGGCGCCGCTTAGAGCGATGGAGCTGGCTCGCATATCCGTGCCAAAATCCACCATGTTGCTGATGGTCATGGCGACGCTCTTGTTGATCAGTGTCATTACAAACACACCGAGGAAATTGAAAACAGCCGCCATCAAAATGGCATTTTTGGGTTTGATCGCGCGCGTAGAAATGCAAGTGGCAATCGCATTCGGCGCGTCCGTCCAGCCATTGACCAATATGACCCCAATCGTCAGGATGACTGTGACCAACAGTGCAGGATTTGCGAGAATATCCTGAATAAACTCCACGGGGTCCGCCTTGATAGAATGTTAAATGGATTATATCCGCTTACATTACATTCGGGGAAAAGCTACAGTCGCAGGATATTTTTACAGGCAAAGAACCCGCAAAATACCGCTGCGACTTCGAATTTCAAGTGATCAGAATGTCTTCGCGCGTTCTTCGCGCAGGATAGTTTGCAGTTTTGGGAAGATGACAGGGTTGGCTGCCAGGATGTCCACGCTGCCCCTCAGAAGATGCCCTTCTCCATTGAGCGTGCTGACGATGCCGCCAGCCTCGCGGATCAGCAGGATACCTGCCGCCACATCCCAAGGGTTGAGAGCAATCTCCCAGAAGCCTTCCACGCGACCGCAAGCCACGTACGCCAGGTCCAGCGCGGCTGAGCCCAGGCGCCGGACGGTCTGCACTTCATGTGACAGGCGAATGAAGTTGTTAATATTGGAGCGGGGCGTATCGAGCAGATGGTAACGAAAGCCGGTGATGAGCATGGAATCAATCAATTCCCGCGTTTCCGAAACACGGATGGGCTTGCCATTTAGCCAGGATCCCTTGCCTGCTTCTGCAGTGAAATATTCTTGCATCGGCGGATTGGCGATCACCCCGAGTTTGACTTCACCTCTGTGTGCATAAGCCACGGAGATTGAATATAGCGGTAAGCCGTGGGCATAATTGAGCGTGCCATCAATCGGATCGATAAACCACTCGTGTTCCTGGTCGCCTTCATGCTGACCAGTCTCTTCTGCATTGACGCTGTGACCAGGAAAACTTTCGTGGATCTTATTGATCATAAAGGCTTCGATAGCCGTATCTGCCTCCGTGACAAGATCAGCCTTGCTTTTATGCCGCACCTGCAGATCCTCCCCTCGCATCTGCTGCGCCATTAGGGCGGCTTCTTTTACCCAGTTGATGACTTGCTCCAATGTTGGTTCCATCTTCACCTCAGCGTCCAATTTTACCCCATCCGCCTCAAGAGACGAATGCTCTTTTATGATCAACGCTGCAATTGTGGAAAACTTGTGGATAAAAAGGGGCAAAGTTGGGGATTAACTGGATATAATTGTGAATAACCCTACTATTCTTGTGGAAACGAGCCTATGGAAACACCCAACGATCTTCCCAAGTTTGCCGTACTTCAACTCTCCGGATGCTCTGGCTGCGAAGTCTCGCTGTTAAATTCGGATGAATGGATCAGCAATTTCAATCTGGTCTATATGCCCCTGGTCGTATCGACCCATAAACTGCCAGAAGAAATTGAGGTTCTGCTGGTCTCAGGCGGCGTTCGGACCGATGAAGACTTACATAATCTCCATAAAGGTGCTTCTCGCAGCAAGAAACTGATCGCCGTAGGCACCTGCGCGCTCTCGGGCGGGGTTGCTCAAATCCCGGAGGGGCATATTTCACGCGAATCTTACCTGGATTCCTCGCATCGTTTGCGCTTGCCCAGCATGCTGCCCCGCGCTTATCCAATTGATAAATTTGTTCATGTCGACCTGTATTTACCAGGCTGCCCACCAACCCCAGAACTTTTTATTACCGCGCTGAAAGAGGCGGAAAACTCCAGGATCGCGAGTATCGTCTGCCAGGAATGCGGGCGTAAGAAATTGACCGATATGCGTCCGACTTCTATCAGCGGACCGCGCAGTGGCACTCCTGATCCCGAGATTTGCTTGATCAACCAGGGTTACCTTTGCTTAGGCACCTCCACACGCGGCGGCTGCGGTGCTCTCTGCACCCGACCAGGTCACGCTTGCGTGGGCTGCCGGGGACCAGCCAACCCTTATCTCAACAAAGACCCTGAATTCGTGTTGGATAACCTGCGTCGTGTGTTTACCAGAATGACTGACATCCCTATCGAAGAAATCAATGCCGCATTGGCCTCGCCCTGGCTGTCCCTGTTCCTTGGTCAGTTTACCGACTACACCCAGGATCAGTCATTACCCCAGCGGACAAAGGAGAAGATGATCTGATGACGACTATCACTTACCCCCTCAGTCGAATTGAAGGACATGCGCGTGTCGTGATTGATATTCACGACGATGAGGTCTTCAGAGCTGATTTTCAAGCCATGGAAATGCGCGGTTTCAGCTATTATGTTCAGGGAATTCCAGCCGAACAAATTACCGTAATCGTACCCCGCATCTGTGGTGTTTGTTCGACAGCCCACCAGGTGGCTTCCGTAAAAGCGCTTGAAGACCTTTTTGGTATCACACCTCCTCCTCTTGCCTGTGAAATCCGGGAAGTACTTCTGTTAGGACAACTGATCCAGAACCAGGCTACCTCACTCTTCATCTTTACCATGCCAGATCGCGTCAACGCCAGTTCGCTATTTGAAATAGCGGAGACACCAGAGGGCAAAGCCCGCCAGTTTTCTCTTGCCCAGATGTCCCTGAAAATCAGAAAAATCGGCACCGATCTGATCAGCCTTGCTGGGGGACAATTCATCCATCCCATCAAAACTGTCATCGGCGGTGTCACCAGCAGTATCCCCCGCGAAAAAGCCGACGCAATGATCAAAACGATTGAGGAATTACTGCCAATGGCTGTTGATTTAGTAGACAATTATTGGCAAATGTCAATGGAAATGGTCGACCGCATTGGTACCTGGGGTGATGACGAACCCACTTACTATCTCACCTCGACTGAAGCTGACAATTTCCGGCTCAACAGCAACCGCTTGCGAGTTATGTGCAACGAAGGGCGGGAATGTCACACTTTTGCGCCCCAGGAGTACGAAAATTACTTAAATATCGAGGAGAGTGACTATTCCTATGCCGGTACCAGCAGTTTTCAAGGGCACATCATGCGGGCAAACAGCCTTGCTCGAATCAACCTGACAAATTCCTTTGGAACTCCAAAAGCTGATGCTTACCTGAAACGCTTTGGCGAAGCTTATGGCAAACCCGCTCACGCGATTTTGTTCTTCGACCTCTGCCGGGGGATCGAGTTAGTTTACGCGCTGGAAAAAGTCAAACAAATGCTCGAAACCGATTTGCAGCACGGCGAAGCGATGGTCAGGTACGCACCCAGGGATGGGATCGGATTTGGCTTGGTAGAAGCCCCACGAGGACCATTGATCCATCGTTATGAAGTTGAAAACGGACTGATTAAAAAAGCGGATTTTATCATCCCAACCGTGCACAATATGCTGGCAATCCGCAGAGCGCTTATGGTTGCAGCCAAACGCTACGTAAGTCCGGAAGGTATCAGCAACGAACTGAGCCGGGCAGTCGGGCGTGTAGTGCGGGCTTTTGACCCTTGCATCGCCTGCGCGACAAAATAAGGGTCCGGTTAAATTACTCGAAAACAAAGCCACCCAAATTACAGGTGGCTTTGCTATTGATTAGAATTAAATCGGTCTCTTGACCGTGTACGGTGAGGAAACCGGCACGATCGGAGTTGCATTTGTAGGGGCAGGCCCCCGTGCCTGCCCAGGGTGACCACAGGGGGTTACCCCTACCGAAAAATGAGGGGAGGGTAGATCTGTAGGTCAAAAACCGTGCTCAGCGGAGACGCCGGCACGATCGGATTGTAAGTTCCCTCATGAAAGCTGGACACTGGCGCGATCAAAGAATTGCTTGCTGCGGTGGTTGTTGAATTCATATACCGACCCAACAACATCCCCAATAATCGCCCCGATCAACTATCTCTCCCCAATCTATCGCTCACCGCGGCATTCCGCCTGCAGCTGCTCGAAGTACTGGCGCAAAAATGCGTCCCGCTGCCGGGCAATGGCTCTGCCGGCCTTGGTTAACAGCCTCTCGTGGACAAATCGCAGCTTGAACAGATATTCGTGATAAGCGCTGTGTGGTTCATCAGGCTCGTGCTCGCCGCTCTCCAGGAAGCGCTGAGAAGGTTCACGGTAAAACGGCAGGTCTGCCTGGGCAGAGAAAGCCGTGGTGCGGGCTGCGCCAATCGCCCCCAGGACGTCCAGCTTGTCCGCATCAAAGAGGCACATTGCCTCAATCGTCCGCGGGGGTTCGTCCTGCGCGCGGTAGCGGTGGCTGCGGATGCAGTGCTGCACCGCCGCTATCCGCTCCGGCTGCCAGCCCATCTCCGTCAGAACAGTCCCCGCAAAGTCCGCGCTGAGCAGGTGGTGCAGCTCGCGTTCGTTCGCCTCGCCGCGCGGATCTGCTCCTTTTGAATCGTGCAAAAGTGCAGCCGTTCGTACTATCTCAAGATTTGCACTTTCTTCGCGGGCAAGGCGCTCGGCAATCCGGTAGACCCGCATGACGTGATCAAAACCATGCACAGGGTCATCGCCAGGGTAAAAAGCGCGGGCTTGTTCGATGCTCAATTCCATTAGAACCTCGGAAGCTGAATGATGCCCAGGATATTCCCCAGGATCGCCAGCAGAAACAAAATAAAAACAATGGTCCGAATCACGTGCCATGCCAGTTTGAAGATATCGCGCAGCACCCAGATGATTGCCAGCACACCCACGATGAGGATGGCTAAGTTGATCAACTGGCGCGTCAATTCCGGGTCCATTTTCACCTAATTTGCATTTGGATAGATAAAGCCCTTTTTGACGACCTGCGCCACCTGGTTGCTGCCGTAACGGTAGCTTAAGTTACGGTAATCCGGCGTGGTGAGCACCAGGAAGTCAGCCTGTTTTCCCGTTTCGATCGAGCCAACTTTATGCTCCAGGGCAACTGCCTTGGCGGCATTGATCGTGGAAGCAGCCAGCGCCTGGGCAGGCGTCAGCTTCAGATAACGGCAAGCCAGCGCCTGGATGAACTGCATCGATTCGTTCCAGGTGGTGCCCGGGTTCAGGTCAGTTGCCAATGCCAGATAGCCATCGGCTGCCAGGATTTGCTTTGCCGGGGTGTATTCCTGCTGTGCCAAGCCAAAGGGCGTGCCTGGGAGAGAAACTGCCACGGTCTCACTTGCCGCCAAGCGAGCGATGTCTTCCAGGGAGGTCTTCACCAGGTGATCCGCCGAAACAGCCCCAAGTTCCGCTGCCAGGCTGGCACCCCCCAAATTTTCAAATTCGTCCGCATGCAGTTTGATCGGAAAACCGAGTACTTTTGCCGTGCTTAGGATCTCACGAGTTTCTTCAATTTCAAACACACCCGCTTCGCAAAAAATGTCCACGAAAGGCAGTGTTCGCCCGCTGGCATGCTCGAGCCACCACTGTTTCGTCAGCGGCAACGCCTCCTCGCATAAAAAGCGGGTATAACCAGCGGTATTACCCTTGTACTCAGGGGGGATGGCGTGCGCGCCCATGTAGGTAGGCACGATGTCAATCGGCGCGGTACGACCCAGCTCCAGGATGGCCTCCAGCTGGCGCAGTTCGGTTTCAACGTCCAGCCCGTAACCCGTTTTGGCTTCGATGGTGGTGGTACCCAAGGTAAAAGCGGCATCCGCGCGGCTGCGAGCTTCTTCCACCAGTTGCTCGAGGCTGGCTATCCTCGTAGCGGTTAGAGTCGCGAGGATTCCCCCGCCAGCCGCCATGATCTCCATGTAAGTCTTGCCCTGCAGGCGCATCTCAAACTCGCTGGCGCGGTCTCCTGCCCAGATCAGATGGGTGTGCGGGTCCACAAAGCCCGGTACCACCGCCCTCCCTTGCAGGTCAATGCGTTCAGCGTCGGGATAGCGCTCCAGCATATCGTCATCCCTGCCAACAGCAAGGATGTTTTTGCCCTCGCAGACGATCGCGCCTCGCTCGATCATACCAAGCTTGCCGATTTCAAGCCCCCGCTGGGGACCGCCTTCAAGGGTTATCAATTGAGAGATGTTATGAAAAATTTTCATGCCCCAATTGTAACGGATATGCCACAAAGTCGGGTATGACCTACCCCTTTCCTATTGTCTCATTTTCGCTGCGCTGGAGGGGGTGGCTGGCGAAAGCTGGGTAGGGTGTTGGCTGCCGAATGGCAGCAATCTCACCATATACAGGTAATAACTAAACTCCAAAAAATGAACTTTTTTTTCCAGTCAATCACCACGCAGATCGTAGGGGTGGGTTGGCGTCAAGGAGCGTGGAACCTATTCGGGAATTTTATAGCCAACCCACCGCCAGCATGGCAAAGTTTGTGTTGGTGGGTTGGCTTTCAAATGCTTGTGTAATTACAATTTCTGCTAACGCCAACCCACCCTACGATTTACGATCAATTGAGGCAATTGCCCACGGTTTGACCTAAATTTATCGTTAAACCAGCTGTCCAGGAAACCGGCAATGACCCACCCCCCCTGCCCCCCTGTCTCCTTTTCGCTGCGCTACAAGGATCTTCGACCAACGCTTTGCTGGAGGGGGTTGGCTACCGAATGGCAGCAATCTCACCATATCCAGGTAATAACTAAACTCCAAAATATGAACTTTTTTTCCAGTCAATCACCACGCAGATCGTAGGGTGGGTTGGCGTCAAGGAGCGTGGAACCTATTCGGGAATTTTATAGCCAACCCACCGCCAGCATGTCATATGTTTGTGTTGGTGGGTTGGCTTTCAAATGCGTGTGTAATTACTGTTTCTGCTAACGCCAACCCACTCTACAAACCTATTTACCCCAGTCAATCACCACGCAATGGTAAATATCCGGCTCAAACATCAAGCCGTGGTAGGCTCTTTCTGCCTCCTCCGGCGCGATCACATGGCTGATCAGCCATGAAACTGGCAGTTCACGGCTCAGGATCATGCCGCAAACGGTCTCAAAGTTGCGCGCCACGTTCATGCGCATGCCCTCACTCTCAAACACTGGCTCCAGGCTGTTGAATGCCCCGGTCACACGCAGCATGCGCATGTGGATGGCATTCAGCATGGGGGTCACGTCCAGGGTGCAGGAGGTACGCGGAGTGCCAAGCAGTGCCACCTGCCCGTATTTCTTGCAGACTAAAATCGCCGTCTCAATTGCTCTTGCCGCGCCTGTCACGTCCACAGCCGCGTCCAGTCCGCCAAAGCGTGCCTGGATTTGCGCCAGCTGCTCTTCTGCCGGGCAATCCACTATGTGTGAAATCCCCATTTGCTGCGCCTGGGCACAGCGCTCCACCACCGGGTCAATTGCTACCACTTCTGCCCCCAGTTTCTTGAGCATCATTGCCGCCAGCAGCCCGATTATTCCCATGCCAAACACCCCAATGCGGTCCCCCAGGCGCACCTCCACGCTGTTGATGCCGCTAATAGCAACCAATGCCAGGGTGATCAAGGTGCCTTCCTGCGCGCCAATGCCCTCCGGCAGTTTAAAGATCATCGGTCCCTGGGTGCGAGTTCCGCGGGAGAAGCGGCAGACCGAAGCGTGGGGTCCGGTGTAGAACACGCGATCGCCTGCTTCCAAATCCGTCAACCCCTCACCCTTTGCCAGCACTTTCCCCACCGCCGAATAGCCCGGCCGCACCGGGTAACTGAAACCTTTCTTGATCTCAAAAACGCGCGAGAGTTCAGTGCCGGCACTGATCATGCTGGCTTCCGCCTGAATAATGGCTTCATTGGGCTGCAGATTACTGGTGTCGAGCTCTTCCACAACGACTTCCGCCCGTCCCTTGGCAGGAATGATAACGGTTCTGGTTAACATCTTATGCCTCCCCAAAGACCCGGCGCAAATGTCCGTTGTGCTTCTCCAGTTCAGCGCGCGCCTGCTCCACCGGCAGCCCCGTCTTTATGATGACTGCCGCCAGTTTCACGCTCCCGTTTGCAGACGCCAGAGCTTCTGCCAGGCGTTCTGTTTCGACCGCGGGGAAGATTTCTCGCAGGATGTTCAGGCAGCGTGCATGCAATTTCTCATTGGTTGCTTTAACATCCACCATCAGGTTGCTGTAGGTTTTGCCCTGTTGGATCATCGTTGCCGTCGACAGCAGGTTCAGCACCATTTTTTGAGCTGTACCAGCCTTCAGGCGGGTGGAGCCTGAGAGGGCTTCCGGTCCGGTTTCAACTTCGATGGCCACATCCGCGTGCCTGCCGATTTCGCTGTGCTTGTTATTCGCAACGCTGATCGTTCCCGCGCCAACGCTCCTGGCATAATCCAGACCACCAATCACGTAGGGCGTGCGACCGCTCGCGGCGATACCACATACCACATCGTTTTGGTATAACCCAAGAGATTTAAGCTGTTCCGCTGCAGCAAGAGGGTCATCCTCAACGTGTTCCACTGCTCCGCTAATGGCTCTCTCGCCGCCCGCAATCAGCCCAACAACGCCTTCAGGTGGCATCGAGAAGGTCGGCGGGATCTCGGAGGCATCCATCACGCCAAGCCTGCCGCTGGTGCCTGCGCCAACATAGATCAGGCGTCCACCACGAAGCATGCGCCTGGTAATGAGCTCTACGGCTTCGGCAATCTGCTCAGCCTGTTCGTCCACCGCATCTGCCAGGACCCTGTTCTGATCGTTCAGCATCCGCACCATGTCCAGCGTGGGCAGCATATCGATATCCAAGGTTGCAGGGTTGCGTTGTTCGGTCTTTAACTTTTTTATTTCAGAGGGTTGAACTGCCATTTTTCTCCTTTACAGGTCAAACAAACGATTGATTGCCAGGGCTACGCCATCATCATGGATGCTTTCAGTCACTTCGTCTGCCTCAGCCTTTACATTTGCATGAGCATTGCCCATCGCCACGGCATAACCAGCAATTTTCATCGCCGGCACATCGTTGCCGCTATCACCAAAGACGATCACGTTTTCGGGATCCAAGCCGTAATGCTGGCAAACATGCATTAATCCTGAGGCTTTTGTGACGCCGCCTTTTGTCACCTCGATGGTCTGATAATCAGTGACAGCCGCTTCGAAGCCAAAATTGTGCTGCACCATCCTGACCGCGGCAGGCACATCTTCCTCTCTCGCCATCCTGAAACCAAACTTCGCCACTGGCTTCATGGTCTGTTCGACATGTTCAAGGTCGTCAAGGACTGTATAAACCCTGCGGTACTCCCGTTCTGATTTTGCGCGCTCTGCTTCATTAGGCTGCAGATCCAGCAAGCGCTCAAGATTTTCCTTCATCAGGTAACCAGAACCATCCTGAAATGAAACATGGAAAGAATTCGTGATAGTGGGCAACCAGCGCAGGAAGCTCAAGGCCGTCTCCACATCAAAACCATCAAAATTGTAAAGCTCCTTACTGCGGATATTGCCAATCATCGTACCGTTGGAGCCAATGGCAATCTGGAAGCTGGGGATGTCCAACACTGCCGGGGGTAAGGTAAATATATGGCGACCGGTCGCAACAATAGTCCTCACACCGCTTTCAGACAGTCGCATGATGGCAGCTTTGGTAAGCTCGGTGATAGTACTTTTGGTCAGAATGGTTCCATCGAGGTCAAAAGCGGCTAATCGGATATTCTCTTTGTGAAACTCTCTTTTCAAAACAAATCCTTTCGATGATTCTTACTGCTTAGGCCCGAGGCTCTTGATGACACCCTTGTACTTGTTGATCAGTGCCAGGTTGCGCTCGTGTCCATTGGGAACGTTACCTGAGGTCAGGAGTTCGAGCTCGTAGCCTTCTGCCTCCGCCAGCTCAACCATCATGGCAGTCAGAGTATGCACAATTGCCGCCCCAGCGATAGTGGATGTTGGGGCAATTTTTATCCCCGAAGCCACTTCCACGCAGGCATCGCCCAAGACCCCAAAGTTGTCGAGCACGATGTCGCAAATCTCATACAATTTCAGCCCCGAATGATGGCGACTTTGCAGTGGTCGGGAATGATTAAGATTGGTCAGAGCGACGGTCAGAGCACCGCGTTCTTTTGCACCCATGGCCATCTCAATCGTCAGCGGATTGATGCCGCTGTTCGAGAACACAATCACCACATCTTTTGCACCGACTTTGAATTCTTCCAACAGCGGCTCAGCATGACCTTCGCTGCGTTCAAAGGCAGATGAAGCTGTGGCATCTTTGTGAAGCATGAGTTCTTCCGTCAGGATGGGATTTACAGGACCCATACCGCCGGCGCGATAGAACATTTCCAAAGCCAGCAAATGCCCATGACCGGTACCGAAGGGGAAGATCAACCCGCCCTGCCTGACGCGTGCCAGGATCGCGGCTGCAGCTTCGCGCAGTACTTCTTCGTTCTGCCGGATTTTTTCCAGTATTTCGCCCAGGTTTTCCAGATATTCATTTGCGTATTTCATTTTTATGCCATTTCTCCGGCCATCAAACGCGCCAGGTCATCAGTAATTTCTTCCGACGCGCCTTTGGGCATGGGTGACATAATGCTTTCGTAGGTCTTGCCGTATTCGCCTTCGTCGGCAAGATAACCGCCATAATCATCGGCATAGCCCCAGATGAGCGGAAGTTTTGCTTTACTGGCAGCCTTGATCTGCATACCAAAGCGCGAGAACAATTCACCGGGTTGTTTGCAGATTTCAATATCTCCCAAGCGGATAATTGCCGCGTCAAAATTGGCGGTTATTTCTTCTTTCTTCAACTTCAGGTCAATTGCATAAACCGAAGAAAGCAAAATTTTATGCTTGTCGTAATTTTCTTCAGTTACCATCTGCTGCTTGATTTGCTCCTGCAGGTTCTTGAGGGCTTCTTGATCCACTGGATAACTCGTTTCCCAGTGATAGGCTTCGACCACTGGCTTTTTCAAGTTGAGCGGTTCAAGTTCCTCGCTGGCAAAAAGCTGCGCCAGGATGCCCTCACCAGTGCGAGCCAATTCCTCTGCGTCGTGACCCTGACGGTAGTTGCGGTTGCTCATGTCCCCGGAAGCGCCTTGCATCATCAGTGGATACACTCCCAGCCGTTCTTTGACGCCCCGGCTGATGTACCCCAGCAAGTCACTGCTGATCTGCAGGTTCTGGGCGCCCAGCACAGTCGGGTGGCAGGAGATATTTACAATTGCCGCCAGATCATCCTCTCCGTCTTTAAAGACAACCAGAGTGACGTCTTTATCCTCAGGTTTGCCAATCCCGTTGCGATTGCCATACAAACCCTCAATTTTCACGGTACGATACCAAGCTTTAACATCTTTCAGCTCAGTTTCAAAGCAGTCGGCGATGGTGGCATAAATCTTTTCTTTGAGGAAATCCTGATACTGCCGCCAGAAGCCATCATCACTTTCTTCATCAAACATGGGCAAGCGCTCGGAACGGATTTCCGGTCCGGCGTGGGTGTGAGTGGTGGCGATGGTGACCATTTCCGGCTGGATGCCATAGTTTTGCTGCAGCTTCTGTTTGACTTCTGTAACAATTTCAGGCGTGATCATCAAGATTTCCACATCGCAGAACACAATGGGAGCACCTTCGATCTCCAACAGTAGCGCGGTGCACTTCAATTCATCCAGAACCCCCTCAGATTTCTGCCTGCGCATGCCATAGCCGCCCATGAAGCAGGGCTCCTGCGGGGTTACATAATGGGTGGAGGTTGCTGCTTTGATCATAATCACCTCAGTAAGGTTTTCAGCATCTGCTGATTGAAAATTTTGTCCCCTTCACTGGCACGTTCAAAGACTCTGCGCCCCTCCACGTAAGTTTCAAGTGCTTTATAATCATCGCTGATCACCACAAAATCAGCGTCTTTGCCAACTCTCAGTGATCCCTTTTTGTCACCAAAGCCGTATTTGCGGGCAGGCACAAGCGCTGCCATCCTGAGGGCATCTTCGATTTCAAGCCCGATGTTTTCCACCAGGTTCCAGATGCCGTAGAGCACCGGCTTACTGCTTCCGCGCAGTCGCCCGCCCGGTTCACGCACGAAGCCCAGATCATCCACGATCACTTCGCCTGAGTGCCCCAGAAAACCTTGATAGGTTCCGCTTGGCGCGCCGGAATAACCGGTGCAATCGGAGATCAGCATGAGTTTTTCATGGGGTTTGGCACGCATGACGATCTCGATCATCGGGTTCGAAACGTGCAGACCATCACAGATCAGTTCGGTAGAGACGCGCTCGTCCAGTAGGGCTGCCCCCAGCCCACCCACATCACGATGGTGAATGCCTGTCATCACATTGCACAAATGGGTCGCCACGGTGATGCCCTGGTCAAACGCAGCAAAAGCCTGGCTCGAATTGCAGTCCGTGTGGGTAAACGCCGCGATGACACCATTTTCGGTCAGGAGTTTGATCAGTTCGTAAGACTGGGGTAGCTCTGGTGCCAGCCCCATCAGCCGTAGATGTCCGCCCCCAGCCTCGATTGCCTGGCGCACAAAGTCCAGGTTGATCGTGGGAGTTTTCGGGCGGATGCCTTTCTCACCAACCCTGTTCAAATAAGGTCCCTCAAAGTGCACCCCCGCCACATTCGCGCCATTTTGCGGCTTTCCAACCCGATCCGCCGTTTTCTTGAGCACGTCCAAAGCCCCTTCGCCGTCACCAGTAGCGCTGAAAAGCGTCGGCAGAACCAAGGTCACGCCCTCGCTTGCCACACCCTTCAAAAAGCCATCCAGCTGGAAATCAATATCCCCACTCTCACCTTCTTCCCACAACGTATAGCCCTGGGTTCCGTGAATATGGGTATCAAATATGCCGGGAATAACGCGCAGATCGCCAAAATTTGTCGCGTCTTCTTTTTCACCTTTCCCAAGTTGAATGATCTTCCCATTTTCAATGCGCATCCAGCCGTCCAACAGACCATCTTCGGTGTAAAGCCGGGTTGATCTAATCAACATATTACTTTTCTCCTTCGAAATAAACCCCGCTGTCCTTGCGCGCTCTTTCAAGCCACTTCATGGCGCGGCAGGTCATTTCTAACAATTCGTCTCGCTTGGCAAGGTTGTTAGTCCGGTACATTTCAGAAAATTCCCGCATTTCATAGACCAGCACGTTATCATCCGGCTGCAGATTGAAGGTTTCTTCACCATCCGGGCTGAAAACCTCAACCGCGACGCAGCGGCTGCTTTCCTTGGGGACCTTGATGTAGCCTTTTTCGCCCTGGATTTGGACCATATTCTCGCTGCGGCTGTCCTTTGCGCCCACGGCTTCTGCCACGAAACCCGGATAGGTCATCATCAGCACACCGGATGTATCGATGCCGTTTTCGGCAAGATTGGCAAAGTAATGAATATCCTCAGGCTCTCCAAACAAATCAAGCATGAAGCGCAGGTTATAGTAGTTGATATCCATCAACGCGCCGCCAGCAAAGGCGGGGTTGAAGACGTTCGGATTCTTGCCTTCCAAATAAGCTTTGTGCTTGCTGGAATACTGCGAAAAATTGAGCTGCACCAACCTGACTGGAGCGATTTTTTCCAAAAGGTCGCCGATCAACAGGAAGTTTGGCAAATGGGGAACGGTGATAGCCTCCACCAGGAACAGGCCTTTTTCCTGGGCAAGATTGCGCAGGGTCTCACACTCCGCGTGTGTTGAAACAAAGGGTTTTTCGCAAATGACCCCTTTGCCAGCTTTCAGGGCGTCAAGCGTCCACTGGTAATGCAGGGAATTTGGGGAGGCGACATAAACAACATCAATCTCCGGGGCATTCAGAAAAGCATCCCGGTTGGTATGCCATTTTGTCAGGTTGTGCTTGGCGGCAAAAGTCTGCGCGGTTTCTTCACTGCGCGAGTAGATAGCAACCACTTCCGCATTGTCGGTCCTGCTTACCGCATCGATAAAACTGTCAACAATAAACCCGGTGCCTACTGTTCCGATCCTCATCATCTTATCCTTCCTTGTTTTTCTTTTCTTCCACCGCCTGGCGCTGCTCAGCCAGGGAGTCTTTCATGCTTCGAATAACCATGCCTTTGTTGTAATAAGTATCGAGGTATCTTATGGTCGCATTCGCTTCTATCTTACGCACCACAGGCATCAGCTCAGGCAGTTGACTGATGAGCACATTTGGCACCACAAAGATCTGGGCTGGCTTTTCGGGGTCATAGGTTACGAAAACTGAGCCGTTGGGAATTTGTTGGGTATCCACGTTCATCTTTTCCCAGAATTTGACGTCTTTCAGGGTTTGGAGGTCAGGAGTTACCAAATCTGCCACGAATTCATACAGCCAGAAATTGGTAAAAGCACTGTCGCGCATGCGCATCACACGCTCTGAGTGTTTGATGTTTGCCAATGCCACCTTTCCATCTTTTGCCATGCGGGTGATGACGCGCTTGTCCCAACCCTCTTCCATCCATCTGAAAAAGAGCATCAGCACGATAGCAATAACAACAAACAGAATTAAGTAAGTTGTCTTGAATTCGGGGTAGCGGTTGTAAACAAATATGTATCCCCCGGCAAGCGCTAAGATGATCACCGTCAGAACGGCAAGCAGGTTGTTAATAATTTTGGCGATTTTTAATTGCATAGCAGGTTTTCCTATTCACTTATTGCATTTATAAATAGTGGTCACCCCGAATTATCGAAGTGACCACCGTTGTTTTCGTATTTAAACGGGCATTCGTTCGAATGCTGCCAACAAAGCCTAAAGGCCGGCTTTTTCCAGTAATTCGAGAAAGTCCTGAGGCTGATAAGTGGAGACGGTTTGGGTCATCAGTTTGCCGCCTCGCAGTTCAGCGATCTTGCGATACACTTCCGCGTCTTCTTTAGTCGCGGCGATCGATTTTTTCTCAACCATAACGTATTTAGTCCCGGCAATCGGGGCGGCATTCCCCACATTGACTTCGCCAACTTCAAGCCCACTTTCAAGGATGCGAAGCGCATCAGTAGGGAACTTGGCAATCACAAAGAGTGACATATCCGGGTGCTCTTGTACGTGTTTTTGAAGCTCTTCGTGCGACAGCACCAGAACTTTTGCGTCTCTTGCGGCGAGGGGCAGCGCCATCTTTTGAATGCGGTCTTTAGCCACGTCATCGTTTACAACAACAATGGCGTCCGCATTAATGCGTCGCATCCATGTAACGGCGACTTGTCCGTGGATTAAACGGTTGTCAATGCGAAGATGCTTAATCATGTTTTTTCTCTCTCTAATTCATCCCTTAAATATTCTGGTGGCGGAGAAGGGATTTTCTCCGCCACCAATAATTGTACTAAATTTTAGCCCATCACACCAAGCGCGCCCAGTACAAAGGCAACCACCGCAACGATCAAAATAACGCGTACGGGAGAGACTTTCTTCTTGAGCAGCCAATAGCAGAATCCGACAAAGACGATCGGTAGCAGTTTCGGCAGAATCCCATCAAGGGTGTCCTGCAGAGCGACTGTCTTCACTACTTCCAGGCCAGTTTCCGGATCGGTCAAAGCCCGCTGGTAGGTATATTTCAGACTCAAGCCAATCATGCTTGGCACAAAGCCACCGACCACGGTCAAACCGAGGATCTGGGCAGCCTTTCGCAGGGTGTTGAAGTCAGTGTTGCCCTCGATGTCCTCGAGGATGGCAACAGAGCGTTTGTAACCCCATTTGAAGAGCGGCCATCTTGCCAGGAAGAGCGCAAGCAGTGGGAGAATAATCACGGGCAGGGAAAGGTAGCTGCCTTCAGCTGCCAATCCGGCGGCAATAATGTAGGCAATCGGTTTCACCAACACAGCCTGGATTGTGTCACCAATACCAGCCAGCGGTCCCATCAGGGCGACCTTGATGCTGTCGGACATGTCAGGTTCGTAGCTTTCTTCAAGGGCAGTTGCTACACCCATAATCACGGCCGAGCCACCGGGATGGCAGTTATAGAACTGCATGTGGCGTTCGAGGTTTTCACAAACCTCATCGTTGTTATCATAGAGCTCCTGCAAAACCGGAACCATGGCATACGCGAAGCCAGAGGCTTGCATACGTTCGTAGTTCCAGCACCACTGCAGTGCCCAGTTGTGCCGTTTGGCGGCTTTCTTTAAAGCCTGTTCAGAGAGTTTAGCGTTTGTGCGTGCCATCTTATGCCTCCTGCTTTTCCATAAAGACGGTGAAGAGATAGCCGAGGGCAATACCGATGATGGCCAAGCCGAGCGTGGGAACGCCCATAAAGGCATAGAGAGCATAGCCAAGCAACATAAATGGCCAGAAATTCTTGATGTCCATGTATGAAAGCAGCAATGCAAAACCGACCGCCGGGAGAGCCTTTCCAATTACTGCCAGACCATTTTGGATCCAGGCATAATTGGCGATAAAGTCGGCAATCACCTGATAATTGTCAATGAACAGCATACCGATGAACACGGGGATAAAGCGGCTCCAGAACCAACCCTGGGTGCCAAGCAGATGCCAGCGTTCGAAGGATTTGATGTCTTTGTTGGCGAGGGCTCTGTCACCACCGTGCTGGAAGACGGTCGTAACACCGCGGCCAAGGATGTCGAACCAGGACATGAGCAGGGCAACAACGGTACCAATAACGATACCCTGGTTGATGTCACCACTCTGTTTGGCAACAACCACGCCAAACATGGCACCTACGTTATAGTCAGGCGTTGTCGCGCCTCCGTAGGTATAGAAGCCGATATCATAAAGGGCGCAAATGGCACCAACCTCCAGACCCAGGTTCACATCGCCGACCAGAATACCGGTCACGACGCCAAAAATGAGCGGATTATAAATGCCGCCCATGGCCAATGACGCAAACACAATCATCAAGCCAGTGAAGATTGCTAAAAATAAAGCGAGTAGAAACGTACTCATTTAGGTCAAACTCCTTTCTTTCTTTTTGGAGGTTTCCCTCCTGTTAAACTACATATGATAGATCCTGTCAAAGTACTTCGTAAGCAATGCGTCGTTATATTCTTCACCTCCATCTATGTTTTGAGACTTAAAGAACGGCGGTGTGATGCCCTTTGCAAGCAGCATTTTCGCCGATTCAAGCACAACAGCCTGCAATGCAACCGCGGTGACAATGCTAGACATGCCGCAAATAGCGGTGTCGAGCCCTTCAAGCTGGATGCTTGCATCGCCATCAGGAACCTGATTGTCGATGACTACATCTGTCACCTCGAATAAACGTTTGCCAGACTGATGCTTTGAACTAAGTTTGGAACTCGCGCTGACTGATGTGAGGGCAACTACTTTTGCGCCCCTTTCCTGCGCCTGTAGGGCGATCTCAATTGGCAGGGGATTGCGACCCGAGTTGGAAATAATAAATACAACGTCTTCTTTCAGGATCTCAACCTTCTTCATGAGAATTTCGCCAACCCCCTGGATGGCTTCATAGGAACCGCCAGCTGGATCTTTGATGACTTTGGAGGGCACGTATCCACCGGCACGACCACACAGTTCAATTGCGCCGGCGTAAGAATGCCCGGAACCAAAAGCCTGCAGGATACCGCCTTGTTCGAAGGTGTCTGCCACGCAGCGTGCAGCCGCAAGAATGTTGTCTCCCTGAGTTTCCTGGAGCTTGCCGATGAGCTTGTATGCCATCTCGAACACTTCATTGTTCATTCGTACACCTCTGTTTTATTTATTTGTTAAGACAGTTCGGACTGATTGCAATAAGTATTCCAGCAAGATAATCAAGAACCGGTCTCACTGGCATTTCAACATTAATGATAATACAAAAAACACCAGTGTCAATACAAGTGGTCTATTTTGGGTCTTCAGGAAAAATAATGTCATTAAGCTTCTACTGACCCATAGAACTCGGGTAGGGTGCGAATTAGTCTGACCAAGTCAGATAACTTATCAGTGTCTATTATATCGAATTTTTCATCTTCTGGCACATTTGGCAAACCAAATGATAATTTGGCTCCACGCACAGACGTATCGCTTATCTTCATATGGCAACTGAAGTGCACCTGCCGGCAGCCTGTGCTTTGGATCAACTCCCGCACATTGTCTGCCCTAACCCCTCCGCCAGCCAACACTTGCACCGCCCCCACTTCCACGCAGCGCCGGATCATCTCTTTTCCTGCCGGCGCGGATGGCTCCCTGCCGCTGGTCAGAATGCGTTTGAAGCCGAGCTCAGCCAGCCGGGGCAGCACTTCTTCAGGCTCATTTTTCATGATGTCAAAGGCGCGGTGAAATACCAGTTCCCCCTCGCCGGCTGCTTCCGCCCAGATTTTGCAGCGCTCTTCATCCAACCAACCCTCGGCGGTCAGAAAACCAACCGCAAAACCGTCCGTGCCCGCCTTTGCCAATTCGCGCGTATCCCGCAGCATGGTCTCAAACTCCAGGTCGGTATAGCAAAACCCACCAGCCCGCGGACGGATCATGCTGATTATCGGGATGTCCACCCTGGCTTTAGATTCCAACAATGCCCCAACCGAAGGAGTTAGCCCGCCCACAAACAGCGCGGAGTTTAACTCCACCCGGTCTGCTCCAGCCTCTGCTGCCCGCACTGCATCGTCCACCGAACCGCAGCAAACTTCTATTACAATCTTTTCCATTCCGACCTCCAATTAGATAATCCCAAACTTCTCAAACGTGTGCCAAATACCATCCTCATCAGCTTCAGGCGCGTGATAATCTGCCGCTGCCATTACTTCAGGCTTGCGCCGCCCGATTGCCACCCCCACACCCGCTGCCTTCAGCATGCTGATGTCATTTTGCCCGTCGCCAATTGCCATCGCCTGCTCTATTGGCACGCCAAAATAATCCAGAATCGCCTGCATGCCCACGTCTTTTCCACCCTGACGTGGGATCACATCACAGTTAAATGGGTTGAAACGCACAATCGCGCTGTTGCGTAAATGGGGAGTGATTAGCTCTTCGGTCTCGTAGTCGATGTAAGGCGCCACGGACAGCACGTCACGGTGTTCCGCCCCTTCTGCCGAGGTCACCACCGGATATGGGATCTTGATCATTTCATGAAAAGAACGGACATTTTCATCAATCGAGGTTAGATAGATCTTATCCATCTCAACCAGGCAGCAGGCAAAGTTCAGTTCTTTAGCCAGGCGCAACACAACAATTACATCCTGTGGGTCGAGCACAGCTTTGTGGATAATAGTGTCATCCGGCAGGTAACAAAGCTGCCCGTTGACCGCCACATAGCCGTCCAGGGCAATGCCCTGCAAGATCTTGCCTTCTTCGTAAGTGCGGGTGTGCCTGCCAGTCGCGGCAAACACCTTGACCCCATTTTTGCGCGCCTTGTGGATCGCCTCCAGCGCGCTGGCTGGGATTGTGCGCGTTTTTGAACTGGTGAGGGTATTGTCCACATCACAAAATACTGCTTTTATCATTGTCTATCCTTGATTATGTTATGATGATTCCGTTATGCTATTATATCGAAGCTTTAGTTGTTAATAGAACCTATGAATGGAGAATAGAAAGATGCAAATAAAAAATGGTCTCGTTTTTTGCGAAGATTTCGCCCTTCGCGAGGGAGATGTGTACACCGAGTTAGATCGCATCAGCGAAGCGAACACTCAGGCGGAAGTGCTCGACGCCGCCGGCTGCATCGTCGCTCCTGGATTTATTGATATTCACATCCACGGCGCCAATGGCACGGATTTTTGCGACAGCACCCGCGATGCGCACGCAAATATAGCCCGCTACCTGGCATCCGTGGGCGTCACCAGCTACCTCGGCACCACCATGGCAATGAAAAAACCTGTGCTGCTGGAGATGATGCGCAGCGCGAACGAGTTTATGGATAATCCCGTCGAAGATGGCGCGATCATGCGCGGTATCAACCTTGAAGGGCCCTTTGCCTCGCTCGAGAAAAAAGGCGCCATGGACCCCAACAACCTGATTGACCCGGATTACGATTTTTTCCTCGAGCTTAACGAAGCCAGCGGTGGACGCATCCGGCTTAATGATGTCGCCCCAGAGAAGCCTGGCGCTCTCGACTTCATCGCGCTCACCAGTGAGATCTGTGTTGTCAGCCTTCACCATTCCAATGCGGATTACGACCTGGCAAAAGAAGCTTTTCTGCGCGGCGCCAGCCACGTTACCCACCTTTATAACGCCATGAGTTCTTTCAGCCACCGCGCTCCTGGTCTCATTGGCGCCGCCGCAGACTATGCCAGCAGCGTTGAATTGATCTGTGACGGACACCACGTTCACCCTGCCGCAATCCGCGTTGCGTTTAGTATTTTTGGCGAAGATCGGGTCTGCCTGATCAGCGATGCCATGATGGCTTGCGGTATGGCGGATGGGGTATACGTGTTGGGCGGACAAAGAGTGACTGTGAAAGATGGTCTTGTCACCCTCGACGACGGCACAATTGCCGGAAGTGCCACGCCACTGACGGAGTCTTTCCGTCGGGCGGTTGTGAATTTTGGCATTCCGCTCGAGTCTGCTCTGCGCGCCGCCAGCGCAAATCCTGCCCGCGTGTTGGGCATGCAGGATGAAATTGGCTCGATTGCAGTTGGTAAACGTGCTGATCTTACTCTGCTCGATGCCGAAACCCTTGAGGTTCGTCACGTTGTGCTCGGCGGTAAACTGCTTTTCTAAAGTTTACCTCTTCAGATTGCTAAGTTTAAGGCGTTGGCTTCCACCAACTCCTTTTTATTTTCGTTCTGGTCAATGGCATCCATTTTTTAGAAATTTTACGAAAACATAGACATGTTACCCCCTCCAACGAAGCGAAGGTCGAAGATCCTTGTAGCACAGCGAAAAGGAGACAGGGGGGGTAGGGGGGTGGGTTTTTAACTAGGAGATTGAGCCTTTTCTAATCAAACGAGACCTCAAAATTGATTAGCAGGGTAGACACAAGTGCCTTTGGGTTCCCGTCTTCCATGATAAACTTTTTCTTATCATGAACCCAAAATCGCTGATCCTGCTTGAATTCCCGAAAGTCCTGGCGCGGCTCAAAGCCTACGCGTCTTTCAGCGCGTCTGAGTCCCTAGCTGAAGCGCTCCGCCCCACCAGTAATCTCGAAAAGGCTCTCCAACGCCAACAGGAAACGCGTGAAGCTCGCCTGTTGATCTCAATCAATGACAGCATCACCTTCCAGGGCGCGGTCGATCTGGCGCCTCTCACAGACCAGACCCTGCACGGCATGACTCTCGAAGCCAGTGATCTCCTCGCCGTCCGCAACACCCTGATCCTCTCCCGTACAGCCCGCCGCGTGCTGCTCGATAACGCTGAAGCCGCGCCCAGCCTGGCAGCTCTCGCCGAAGGTCTCTCAGACGGTCAGGGATTGATTGACCAGATCAATCGCACTATCAGCGAACGCGGTGAAGTGCTCGATAGCGCCTCCCCCGAACTGGGTCATATCCGTTCCGAGATAAAAGTTGTCCACGCCCGCCTGATGGATCGCCTTAATCGCTACCTGAACGACCCCGCAAGCGCGCGCATGCTCCAGGAGACCCTCATTACCCAACGCTCTGGTCGCTATGTTCTGCCTTTGCGCGCCGAACACAAGGGGCAAATCAAGGCGATCATCCACGATCAAAGCGCTTCAGGCGCAACGCTTTTCATTGAACCGATTGCGGTGGTGGAACTCAATAACAAATTCCGCGAACTTGAACTCGCTGAGCGGGATGAAGTGTTGCGCGTTTTGCGCGCGCTCAGCCAGCAGATCGCTCTGCAGTCTGAAAGTCTCAATCTGACCAGCAAAGCCATGGCTGGGCTTGACCTGGCGCTTATGAAAGCTCACTATGCCGAGGATCTCCTCGCGACCGAGCCGGAATTGGTGCCTTTCCCCGCGCAGCCTCCTGAAGCCCATCCCGGCAGCACCATCCAACTGCGTCGTGCCCGCCACCCACTTTTGGACCCCAAGACGGTCGGGCCAATCGACTTTGAACTGGACCGCCAGACTTTCTCAGTCGTGCTCACCGGCCCGAACACCGGCGGCAAAACCGTCACGCTAAAGACCATTGGTCTGATGGTGTTGATGGCTCAAGCCGGGCTGCAAATTCCTGCCCAATCGGGTTCGCGCCTCAGTATTTTCAGGGATGTTTTTGCGGATATCGGTGATGAACAGTCCATCGAGCAATCTCTCTCAACCTTTTCAGGGCATATCAGCCAACTGGTGCGCATCCTCAAACACGCTGACCACCGCTCACTGGTTCTGCTGGACGAACTGGGCGCTGGCACCGACCCGCAGGAAGGCTCCGCCCTGGCACGCGCCGTGCTGGACTACATGCTCCAACGCCGCATTACCTCCGTGGTCGCCACGCACTACCCCGAGCTGAAAGCTTATGCCCACTCCACCAAAGGTGTCACCAATGCCAGCCTTGAGTTTGACCTCGAAACCTTGCGCCCCACTTACCGCCTGGTGATCGGACTGCCTGGTCGCTCGAACGCGCTTGCGATCGCTGACCGACTGGGGCTCGACTCCGCCATCATCGCCGCCGCCCGCCAAGAGATTGATCCTACAGAACTGCGTGCAGATGACTTGCTTGAGGAGATCCACCGCCAGCGAGAACTGGCAACTGCCAGCTACGAAGCAGCCGAACGGGCGCGCAGAGAAGCCGAAGCCGGCCGCAACCAGATCAACGCCCGTCTTGAACAACTTGAAGCCGAAAAAGCCAGCTTGCTGGAAGCCCATCAATCACAGCTTGAAAGTGAGTTGGAAAAACTGCGCGAGGAGCTCAACAGCCTGCGGCGAGGGGTGACGCGCTTGCGCCAATCCCCCGAAAAACAGGCGCAGTTAGCCGAAATCGAAGAACAACTCGAGGTAGTTGAGCAAAAGCATGAACAAAAGATCCGGAAAAAACGGCGTTTGCCGAAAGTCAGGGGGCTCAGTGGACCACTCAAAGTGGGTGAAAAGGTGTTTTTGCGCAAACTTGGCGCTGAAGGGGTGGTGAGCAGTGTGGATGACGAGGATCTTGAGTTGCAGATAGGCGCGCTGAGGGTACGGGCTAAGTCCTACGAGGTGGAACGCAAGCTGCAAACCTCTGAAGAAAGCCCAGCAAGCCCCCAGCCGGCTCCCGCGCCCCCTGGCAGTACTGCCCTACCCGGGATCAATTCACCCGGACTGGAGCTCGACCTGCGCGGACATCGGGTGGATGATGCCATCGACCGCACAGAACGTTACCTGGAGCAGGGTTTTACATCAGGGATGGTTTTTGGTCGAATCATCCATGGCCGCGGCACAGGCGCAGTCCGCCAGGCAGTGCGCGACCTGCTCAACCATTCATCCTATGTTCAGCGCTGGGAAAATGGTGGGGAAAAAGAAGGTGGGGACGGAGTCAGCGTGGTTTTCTTCCATTCCAACAAATAAAAAGGTGTATCGAGGGTTGAGGGCGTGCAAAGCCTCCCCTTGCGGGATGCCTCAACCATGATTGTATGGTGGACGAATTGATGAGGAACAGGCTGGCATGTTCCCCACAAGGATCGCCGAAGACCGGGAGAACCGCGTTGGGCCGAGGCAGTGCAAAGCCTCCCCCTGTGGGATGCCTCAACCAGAATTATATGGCGTACGAATTGATGAGGAACAGGCAGGCCTGTTCCCTACAAGGATCTCCATAATTGTTTGAGGTGATTGTTTACATTTTGTTTGAGAGGATGGTTTACATTTTATCATCAAAACCATGTAGGGTTGAGTCCGTGCAAAACCTCACCTTGCGGGATGCCTCAACCGCTTTTTTATGTTGGCCAAATTGATGAGGAACAGGCAGGCCTGTTCCCTACAAGGATCTCCATAATCGTTTGAGGTGATTGTTTACATTTCGTTTGGGGGATTGTTTACATGTTTTTAGAGGCATTGGTGGAAATTACCATAGTATCTTCCACTCCAAGAAATAAGAAAAGGATCGCCACTAATTTGCTCCCTGGCTTACTGGCGATCCTTCTGCGCCGGTCCCCTGAGGCCGGTGCCCGATTGATAATTCAATAAATACTATTTTAATACTTTTCGTTCACTTGTCAACTATTGAATGCTGAGGGTGTTGAAAAACAAGTTCAAAATTGACGTTTTAGGCAAAATATGATTCAATTAGAGCAGTCTAATCCCAACCCTGAGAGGCAGCGATGGAAAAACAACGGTATGCAGAAAGCGGCGAGAATT
>Ga0228536_1000512_pt1 | contig 67546 bp, 57 predicted proteins | sample SJ1Smetagenome_FD_168611 | JGI IMG/M metagenome (GOLD analysis project Ga0228536, IMG submission 168611) | Enriched culture of PCE-dechlorinating microbial communities from Ithaca, New York, USA - SJ1.S | ecosystem: Engineered > Modeled > Simulated communities (microbial... > Unclassified...
AGGGACTTCCACCCTCAGGAATTTATTTACACTTGTTGTAATGCTTCCGGAAGATAAATTTGTATTTTTAACCTTTTTCCAGAGCGTACAACAAGTGTGCGCTGCAGCTCATGCAGGGCACACACAGGCGGTATAGCCAATAAGGGTTTCAGTGGTATGCGAAAGGTTGTAGCCCGCTTCAACTTCTCGTGTAACTTAACGGGAAATCGCCCGCAATCCCTTACTGCATATAGCCTCAACCGTCCATCGCGCATTGCAAAGAAACATTTGAGAAAGTCATTTCCATTCCCGGGCAATAACGTAACATGAATAAGGAACGTATTTTAAACGTCAGAACAAGATCCGAATGGAGAAACTGGCTTCAGCAAAATTTCAGTATTGAGACCGAAATCTGGCTGGTTTATGCTAAAAAATCTTCCGGCGAACAGCGGATTCCATACAATGATGCAGTAGAAGAAGCCCTGTGTTTTGGCTGGATAGACAGCACAAACAAATCCCTTGACAAAAACCACACAATTCAACGATTTTCACCCAGAAAACCCAGCAGTAAATATTCACAACCTAATATAGAACGACTGAAGTGGCTAGCCGGAAACAATTTAATTCATCATACATTTGTTGAAACTGTTCAAGAGATTATTTCACACGAGTTTATCTTTCCGAAAGACATTTTGGATGAACTAAAAAAAAATAAAACCGTCTGGAATAACTACATAATATTTCCAGAGCAATATAAACGAATTCGAATTGCCTACATTGACAGTGCACGGAAACGGCCAGAGGAATTTACTAAACGACTTACAAACTTTATTCAAAAGACACGGGACAATAAACGTATACCAGGGTTTGGAGGAATTGACAAATATTATTAACCAAAAATTCCTGACTTCAAAACAACAAAATACAACGAAACCTGACCAGCGGTAAAATAAAAGTTTCTGTTTTCCCGTAATAATCATTTTTGCTCACCCGTCAGCTCGTCACGATGGTTAAGAATACGATCAAAAAATACGGCGACTAAACTTTCCAACTGTCGTTACAGGGCGATAAAGTAATTTTATATTGGAGAAATATCTGAGTGCAAAAAAAAACACAGATAAAACAATAAAACCATGAAAACGAAATTAAGGCTTGCCTTACTGAATCTGAGTACAATAGTAATTTTAGTGTTTCTATTCATATCCCAATCCGCCGGCCAGAATACAGATTTCCTGACATTATCAAAAGAGAGTCGGCATTTTACCTTCTATTCAACCAGCGAGGATATTGATATTTTAGATTCACTGGCAGCGATTTTAGAAAAAAATTATGCCAGAATCACAGATCATTTGGGAATACAGATTGACAAGAGAATCCAAGTCAAAGTATTCCCAAACATCAATGCTTTTCATGCCGCCATAGGTTATAGTAACGCACCGGAATGGATGGTCGGGACATGTATTGATGATGAATTAATGATGGTATCACCACGGAATCCGGGGAGTATGCATACCTATGAATCTCTTATGCAAGTGGTTGTTCATGAATTTGTACATATAGCCGTGTATTATGCAATAGGAGATAAAGCAGTAACCAGGTTACCGAAATGGCTTAGCGAAGGTTATGCACAATATGAAGCAGGTCAAATAAATGATCACATCAGAAAATCCGTAAAATCGGGTTTTTCGGAAAAAGACCCGCCAAGCTGGTCGCAACTCGATTCTGCATCGTATATAGAATTTGGAAACATGAACGGTTATGGATTATCTGTAACCATAGTTGAATTCCTGATCGGCTCCTATGGTTTCGAAAAAATGTCATTACTGATAAGGGAACCTGAAAATATTGAAACGATATATGGCTTGTCAAAAGAAACACTGGAAAATCAATGGATATGGCATTTTAAGCATGAAAAGATAAAATAATCCCACTCCCCTATGGCAAAATACGTTTCGCATACTGTGTACATTTGTCTCATAAATCTGAAATAAAAGATGCAAAGTGAAAATAGAAAAGATATCAGAAAACAAAAAGCGGTTCCTTGACTTATTGTTGCTGGCTGACGAGCAGGAACGTATGATCGACAAGTATTTGTCCAGCGGTGACTTGTTCGCTTTATACGACGGCGACTTAAAAAGTGTTTGTGTAGTATTGCCCGTGGATAAAGATACCTGCGAATTGAAAAACATAGCGACGTACGAGAGATATCAAGGCAAAGGGTACGGCAGGGCACTGCTGAATTTCATTTTCAGCTTCTACAAAAGTATTTATAAAACCATGCTTGTCGGAACAGGCGAAGTACCTGCAATTTTGTCTTTCTATGAAAGTTTCGGATTTAAAGAGTCCGGGCGGGTAAAGAATTTCTTTACAGACAATTATGACCATCCAATGTTTGAGAACGGCGTACAACTAATGGACATGATTTATCTTAGAAAGGACTTGCAGGAATAGCGGAACAGAGAACAAACGAGATTAAAATGCGGAACTTATAGGCAGAACCCCGTCGACCTTTTACACAGCACCGTTGGGAGAATCGTCCATTTTTTAAGGATTTCTGTAAAATTGGCGGATTGATGAGGTGCCGGGCAGAGACATCGTCCGCTAGCGCGAACATTTTAAGCATGCGAATGTAACCTGACAGCATATTTCGCGTACAATCGTTATTCCATCCTTAATAGAAATTCACAATGAGCGACAAAACAAAAGAGTTGAATTCCAGTATTAAACTGGTGAACAACAGGCTTCATTTCACGGGATCCGCCGGCAGCAACGATCCTGTTTCTATAGACTACACTGCTCCTCTGGGGGATGATCTCGGTTATACTTCCCTCGAGCTGCTGCTGTTGAGCTTATCCTCCTGCCTTGGCAGTGCAATGCTCACATTCATCAGAAGAATGAACAGAACAATCACTGAATTCGAAATCACGGCCAAAGGTGTCAGAAAAACAGAACATCCGACGGGATTTGCCTCCATCCATCTGGAAATCAGCCTGACCTCGCCCGATGCCATCCCGGAAGAGGTGCAAAATGTCATCGATCTTGCAGAAGAAAAATACTGCCCGGTCTGGTCGATGATTAAGGGAAGTACAAACGTTGAAACGTCGTTTAAAATAAATAACGTCCGGTGATTAACATTGTCAGGTTCCCAAACAAGGCTCAGTAAACATCAGGAGGCTGATCGTCGGCGCAACGATTTGTGTGCATTACAGGAACTTCATTTCTTAACCTCCAGGACACGACAATGCATTAAATTACTGCAATTTAACTTAAAACAGGTATCGATTCTGACCTCATCTCAATCAAAAGAATTAAATGGAAGCCAGATATGCAAAAAACGACGAAATCCAGTAAATCCAATCACTGATAAAGTCCAAATATATACTGGGTGTTACCTGAAATCAGAGTTTTACAGTCAATGTTTGATAAACCTTATTCATAAGAGACAAGCGATTGTACAATAAAAATGGACAGACGTTTACCGATATTTAAATGCCAGTCCTTTATTGTCAGATCACTACTAAGTAAGGGCAGGTTTTTTAAAAAAAGTGCCTAACTCCACCATTCCGGGACAGAAAACAAAATATAGCCAGGCGGTATAAATGAACCAATTAAGTCAGAATTCACCAAATACAATAATGCAAATGATGTTTATCAAATGTTGAGCAGGTACATCCTGAACAGCTTACTTCTGCACTTCATAACGAGACGGATTAAACCGTAAAATTTCATTTTGCATACGGATAATTAAATATATGCAGTTTTTTTACGTCTCTCTAATCAAAAACGGAGAAAGATTGTACATTTATCAGGATTTTCCGGCCGGTACCGATGCACCAGAAACTGCATCTGCCTGGGCCTTAAACAGACCATACGAAAAGCAAATAATCCGGATAATGAAAAAGGCTTTACTCATTCTTACTTTTTTTACTGCTTGCCTGGCTTTCTGCTGTGGACAAACTACCGCCGATACGCTTACGCTAAAGAAGGAAAGGGGCGACTATCGGTTTTATCAGGGAGAGAACAGGCTGCCGACAAGTCAGTTTATAATGACTTTAAAATCCAATGAACAGGCATACAAGCAGTTTAAATCTGCTCAGGCCAATTATACCCTGGCTCTGGTTCTGAGTTATACCGGGGGTTTCCTGATCGGTTATCCTATAGGAACCGCGATTGGGGGTGGTGAACCCGAGTGGGCACTGGCCGGAATAGGATTGGGATTGGTTGCCATATCGTTTCCAATCAATCAGGGTTACATTGTTAAAACAAAAAGCGCTATAAACACATATAACCGAAGCCTTCAGTCAAGTACAAAACGGGATAAAAGTGAATTAAAATTAACGTTGAACGGGAGCGGAATCGGATTAACACTCCGATTTTAAAATTGCCGGTTCTCTCCTACCCTGGAAAAGATTCCCGGCCAGAAGGTTTTTTATACGGAAACGGCCGGTACCCGATACTGAGAAAGGGAATTTAACAAAAGGAAGAATTTTGAGATCCATAAAATATATTGTATTTGACTTCGACGGAACCATTGCCGATACCATAGAACCGGCTTTTAACATCTTTAATTCAATAGCTGCAGAATATAATTTCCAGCCAATCACGAAAGAAGACCGGGAAGAGATTCGCATGGGGAAGCCAAAAGATTTTCTGAAAAAATACGAAATATCAGAATTTAAATTACTTCTGATATTACTTCGGGTAAGAAAAGAAATGGGGAAACGTATTCGGGAAATAAAGCCTGTAAAAGGAATCCGGGAATCCCTGCACGAAATTAAAAAATCGGAGTTTCGCCTGGGGATACTTACATCAAACGCAAAATCCAACGTCGAACTGTTCTTAAGAAACAGTGAGTTAAAGGATATAACAGACTTTATTTACAGTGGAAAAAGTCTTTTCGGCAAGCATATAGTTATGAAGCGTCTTTTCGACAGAGAAAAGATTAATCCCGGTGAGATAATATACGTTGGCGATGAAATACGGGATATTGAAGCTTCGCGCAATGCAGGCGTAAAGGTTATAGCCGTGAGCTGGGGACTAAGCAGCAGGAAGCTTTTAGAAAGCGCTGAACCGGATCAGATTGCAGATACGCCGAAAGATCTGATGCAGTGCATTCAGAGGATTTTAATACTTCCTGAAGTCCCGGCACATAACACAGACTGATAGAGCCGCATCATCAATAAAACCGGTAACTGTTCAAATGAAAGCCAGTACGGGAAGGCATTTTTAGTACGTTAAATAATATGTGGAAATTGTCCGGATCGTAACCATTGGCAAACCAGGCAAAACAATTTTATATATATCTAAAGAAGTGAAACATACTGTTATTGACTAATACACCCTTTCCCCGGATAACCACCTATTTTTACAGAAACGAGTCGAATACCTGTTTCAGTTCGTGCGCAGGTGTAACTCCCGACTTTTGCCATACCAGTTGTCCGCGCTGGAACAGCGCAAGGGTCGGAACACCCTGAACCTGATACCGTGCAGCAATTGCCGGATTTTTATCCACATCAATTTTTATTACCCGGATACGGCCATTCATTGCACGGGCTACTTCGGCAAGAATGGGCGACTGTATCTTGCAGGGCTGACACCATTCGGCATAAAAATCAACAAGGACGGGCGTACCCGACGCAATTATTTCAGCAAAATTTCCTTTCATATTAGTTTGATTTTCGCGGAAGTCCTCATATCCAAGACTGTTTTCAGCTTCAGTCACAAATCAGGATTCCGGCAAATTTATATGCCGGATTATCAAAAAAAATACCATTGCTTAAGGGACGCCCTTTTTGTCAGGCGTAACTGACAGATTTACTGTTTTATAGTCAGACTATACAAATTTTTGCGGATAAGCAGATACCGGATGCTTTATCGGTAAGTGCATTAATCCGAAATGTGTTCGTTGTTGATAGTGAAATTGCTCATTTCGAACCGATTATTTATAAATTTTTGGATAAAACAGGATAAATTGGTATTAACTTTGTGCATAAACAAGTTGCGGAAAAGAAATTGTAAAGATATGAACGACATGAAAAAACTGCTCATAGCCGGACTGCTTCTGATAATAGCCGGATGGGCCTGCAGTCCGCAAAAAGAGAGTACATCTTCAACCAGCACGGCCGCTAACGTAATGATTGACAGCACGGAATATGAAATAACGATCATTGATCCGCATTTTGACCGTTGGTATCTGATGAACTACAGTCCGTCGAGGGACAGGAGCAATAGCTTCTACCGGAGCATGAACAACATTGGCGTTTCGAACTGGAACGATTATTTCAACCGGGGCAGGTACAGCCACGTGATAGGAAGTTATTTGCACTTCAACCCTTCCGTTGATTACGGCATGGAAGTAAACCGGAGGCTTTACTGGTATTTCAGGTATCTGGAAGAGAACTACAGGGTACGCTTATTGCGCTGATAATCTGAAATAAAACCAGGCCGGCATTCGAATGCGTTTCAATCTAATGAATCCTTCCGGTTTGTCTGCTAATGATTGCAATAATTTCAGCGGCATCGGGTTTGCACCATATGATGTCCTTATCTTTCCGGAACCAGGTAAGCTGTCGGCGGGCATAGCGCCGGGTATTGGTCTTTATTTTCCCGACGGCTTCCTCACGGGTAATTTCACCGCTGAAGTAGCTGTATAATTCCTTATATCCCACGGTATTAAGGGAATTGAGGTGACGTTGGCCATAGTACTTTCGTGCTTCCTCTTCCAGTCCGGCTTCCATCATTTTATCCACCCTTTCGTTAATCCTCCGGTGCAATTCAGCCCGCGGCAGGTCGATTCCAATTTTTACAGGAATAAAATCCCGTGATACGGGAGTGTTGGTATGAAACGATGAAAACGGTTTGCCTGTTGAAAGGCAAACCTCCAGAGCCCGGAGCAAACGGTTGGGATTTGCCGGATCGACCTTTTCCGAATAATCCGGATCCAGCTTGCGGAGCATGGTTCTAAGTGCCGGCAATCCTTCATCCTCCAGCAGTTTTCGCAGCATTTCGCGTATCTCCGAATTTCCGGCCGGCAATTCATCCAGTCCTTCGCACACCGCTTTGATGTAAAGACCTGAACCTCCGGTTAGAACGACGAAATTGCTGACGGCATACAGTTTATTGAGCAATCGCAGGGCATCGGCTTCGTATTGGGAAACATCGTATGCCTGTTCGGGATCCAGATGTCCGATAAAATGGTGGGGAACCAGGCTCAGCTGTTCCGCATCCGGTGCTGCGGTTCCGGTTTCGAGTCCGCGGTAAAACTGCCGGGAGTCGGCAGAAACAATTTCGCAGCCAAAATGGAGTGCCGTCTCAATTGCCAGTGCGGTTTTTCCTGAGGCAGTGGGGCCGGTGATTACGATAAGGTATTTTGATTTCGGGCGGGACATCAGCTAAAGTCAAGATCCTGTCCGAAAGTAGGTTCGGGAAGGTCTTCATCTTCGTTATCCATGATGTCGTCGAATTCACTGAGCAGCGCAACTTCGTCCTCCCCGTCGGGATCGGCCGGCATAAGCGGGGGGACTGCCTGTACCAGTTTACCTGTACTTTTTACGCATGTGGGATAAGCCAAAGCCGGATCGGCTTCAAATATCTTCAGCAGCTCTACAAAAAAGATTTTGGGATGCAGAAAATCATATTCATATAAAAGTCTCTGATGGGGATCATCGATGATGTCTTTTACCCTGACTTTATCCATTTCATCGATGGGCATGCGTCCGGGGCGGGGTCCGCGACGGTCGTCATCGTCTTCCTCTTCCGGCATGATTTCATCTTCCTGCATGTTAATCAGGGTAATCTCACGTTTTTTCCGCCAGTTACGGTCGCAGACAAAAAAGGATGCCAGCTCGTTACCGCTTAATTCAACCGATTCGCGAATAATCTGGTGAAAATCGGCAAATGTCTGTGAAGATAAAATATCGAAATCCCTGAGAAAATCTTCCTGATCTTCATGGAGCATTCTGAATCTGTAGGCGTGCATTGGTTTGATGGTGTTTGTTTACCGTGGTTAAAATTAATTGATTGGGTTTAAAAATCCAAATTCACGAATCTTCTTTTTTCAAAGGAATCAATCCCATTTTTTTTCCTTCATCCAGCATGAATGAATACGCCTTACCAAAGTCGTTTTCAAGCTTTCCGTCAAGGATGGCTTCGCGGATGGCCGTTTTGATCACCCCTACTTCCTTCCCGGGATTCAGTCCGAATGCTTCCATAATAACTTCGCCGGAAACGGGGGGCTGCCAGTTGCGCAGGCGGTCTTTTTCCTCAATTTCCCTGAGCTTTTCGCGAACCATGGCAAAGTTAGCCAAAAATCGCTGAACCTTTTCTTTGTTTTTAGATGTTATATCGGCTTCGCAAAGCGTCATCAGATCGTCGATATCGTCGCCTGCATCGAAAAGCAAACGCCGGACGGCCGAATCGGTTACCTCTTCTTCTGTTAATCCTATGGGACGCAGGTGCAGTGAGACAAGCTTCTGAACGTATTTCATTTTCTCGTTCAGTGGCAGGCGAAGTTGCCTGAAGATCTGCGGAACCATCCGGGCTCCTTTCACTTCATGTCCGTGAAACGTCCAGCCCTGATCCGGCAGGAAGCGGCGGGTGGGTGGTTTTCCGATGTCGTGAAGTACGGCAGCCCATCGAAGCCAAAGGTTACCGGTATTGGGCGCAATGCGGTCGAGGACTTCAAGGGTGTGGTAGAAATTATCTTTATGACCTTTGCCATCAACGGTTGCGGCACCTTTTAATGCGACAAACTGAGGGAAGATAATTTCCAGTAGCCCGGCCTTGTCGAGCAGCTTAAATCCCACCGATGGCTTTTCCGAGAGGATAATTTTATTCAGTTCCTCGCTGATGCGTTCACCCGAAATAATTTTTATGCGCCCGCTGTTCCGGCTTATGGCCCGTGAAGTTTCGGGATGTATGGTGAAACCTAGCTGTGCGGCAAACCTTACGGCACGCATCATACGCAGAGGATCGTCGGAAAAGGTGATATCCGGATCCAGCGGGGTTCGGATTATACCCTTCTCCAGATCTTCAATTCCTTCAAACGGGTCGAGCAGTTCGCCGTAAGAATCCCGGTTCAGGCTTATTGCCAGGGCATTAATGGTAAAATCGCGGCGTTTCTGATCGTCTTCGAGGGTTCCGGAGCTCACGTCGGGTTTTCGCGAATCGGGATGATACGACTCACGGCGTGCACCCACAAACTCCAGCTGCAGATCGTCGAGGTGAAACATGGCTGTGCCGAAATTGCGGAAAACACTCACCGGGTGATGTCCCTGAAAGGAAGAAGCAACCTTTTCAGCCAGCAATATCCCATCTCCTACCGTCACAAAATCAATGTCTTTCGAGCCGCGCTTCAGAAAAAGATCCCTTACGTACCCACCGATTACATATACAGGCACTCCGGTTTCCGCAGCCATTTCTGCCACTGCTTTAAATATGGGATGATTAAGTTCAGCTGAAAGATTCACAGTTGCGTCGCTTCGTTTTTACCGCCTGCAAAGGTACGAAAGTATCTCACTTCTGTCACCCGTATGTCAGTACCCGCGCAGGCTTTACAGGACCGCGCCGGAAGGAAGCAGGGCTTTTTTTTAAACTCTGTCCGGAAAAAATACAGAAATTCAAAATTATTATAACTCTGTACTTTAGCCATTATAGAAGGGTTGAATTGTTTCTGATCATACACTTAAAGAACTTCTTATCAATCCGTTAAGAACAACATTAGTTATAATCATATATATCATACATATTTTTATAAGAATGGGAACTTAATCTGAAAGAAATTTGCCAAAAAGCCTTGGTGTTTGCCGGATGTTCCATAATTTTGATGCATTGTCAGTAGTTCAATCACAAAAAAATATCAGAAAAATGGCAAAAAGAACGATTGTAACCATGCCGGGCGACGGCATTGGAAAAGTAGTCCTGGAAGAAACTCTCCGCGTACTGGATGCAGCCGGGTTTGAAGCAGAATACATTCACGGCGATATCGGATGGGAATTCTGGTGCAATGAAGGCAATCCGCTGCCCGACAGAACCATTGAATTGCTGAAAAAACACAAAATTGCCCTTTTCGGAGCCATCACCAGCAAACCGAAGGACAAGGCTGCGGCAGAGCTTTCGCCTGCACTTCAGGATAAAGGTTACACTTATTACAGTCCGATTGTAAGCATGCGTCAAATGTTCGACCTAGACATCTGCATGCGGCCCTGCCGGACATTGCCGGGCAATCCCCTGAATTTTATCCGCAGAGGCAGCGGCGGACAGCCGGAAGAGCCTGTAGTGGATGTGATGATCTTCCGTCAGAACACGGAAGGATTGTATGGAGGCGTTGAATGGACAAATCCCGACGACACGGTTTACAATGCGCTGATGACCCATAAGAAATTCAGGGATAACTTTGCCTGGTGTCCAAGGCCTGAGCTGGCCGTTTCGACGCGCATCTTTACAAAAAAATACACCTCGCGAATCGTAAGGGCAGCATTTGAATACGCACAAAAGCGGGGTTTTGATAAAATAACGGTTTGTGAAAAGCCCAATGTTATAAGAGAAACCTCCGGCATGATGCTGAAAACGGCCCAGGAGATGAGTAAAAACGAATTTCCGGGCATCAGAGTCGAGGATGTGAACATAGATGCCATGATGATGTGGCTGACCAAAAATCCTGAAAACTACAATGTTATCGTTGCAGGAAACATGTTTGGCGATATCGTTTCGGATGCATTTGCAGGACTTATCGGTGGCCTGGGATTTGCCACCAGCGCCCAGTTTAATCCTGAGAGCGGAGTTGCCGTTTTTGAACCAACCCACGGTTCGGCACCCAAGTATGCCGGTTACGAAACCAGCATCGTTAACCCCATTGCCATGATACTATCGGCCGTTATGATGCTTGAGCATCTGAACGAAAATGAAATAGCCGGAAGAATTCGCAAGGCGGTGATAGATGTGGTTGCTGAAGGAAACACCAGGGCTTACGATATGCTCAAACTCAGAGGAACCCCGGATGTAGTCAACCAGGGTGCGGCCTCAACCCGCCGGATGGCCGATGCCATCATTGCAAAACTGAAAGCATAACGGAATTATTCAGCAAAAAACAAGGCTAAAGGAGTCAAAGCAATTTGGTAACAACTTAATTATGAAAATAATGATCCCGGAAATACATTCTAAATACATACAGCAGGCACAGGAACTCTGGCCCGAGCTGGAATGGATCAACGACCGTGCACTGCGTGAAGCCACAACAAACACCTGGGCACTGGCACTGCAAAAAAGCGTGCTCACACCCGCTGACCTGAACAGCATCCCGTTTACGCTGCTGGCCGGGCCCGATCTGAAGGTTACGTTTATGGACCACAAACGGGCGGTTGTACACATCTCGAAGGATTGCGGCAATCAGATGAATCTTTTCTTCAAAAACGACCTTCCGGTCAACATGGATGTTCTGATAGCAGGATCCATTCTTGCCGATGTTGGAAAACTTCTTGAATATGAGATGAAAGACGGCAAATCGGTGCAGGGAAGTTACGGCAAATACCTGAGGCATCCGTTCTCGGGCGTATCGCTCGCCGAAATGTGCGGGGTTCCTGCAGAAGTTTGTCACATCATTGCAACCCATGCCGGTGAAGGAAATATGGTAAAACGCTCCACGGAAGCCTATGTAGTGCATCACGCCGACTTCATGACCTTTGAACCTTTCCGCGAACGCTTAAAAATCTGAACCTGGTAAAGAGAGACGATTATGACAATTATAGAGAAAATTCTGGCTGCCCATTCACCACAACAATCCGTCAAACCCGGCGACATCATCGATGTATTCATCGATACGCGGGCTGCCCGTGACTTCGGTGGTGCCAATGTGGTAAAAAATCTGCTCGACAACGGACTGGAACTTGCCGATCCGGCACGTACCATTTTTACGTTCGACTGCAACCCGGGAGGGTCGGATCAGAAATATGCCGCCAACCAGCAATATTGCAGAATGTATGCCCGGCAGCAGGGCATAGCGGTGTATGATGTGGATTCCGGCATTGGCACCCATCTGGCCATCGACAAGGGCTTGGTATATCCTGGTTCCACCTTTGTATCCACCGATTCACATGCCAATATTATGGGAGCGATCGGTGCGTTTGGCCAGGGCATGGGCGATCAGGACATCGCAGCTGCCTGGGCTAAGGGATCCGTTTGGTTTAAGGTACCCGAATCGGTAAAAATCACGTTTACCGGCAAGAGGCCGGCACTGGTAACTGCAAAAGACATAGTGCTTAACCTTCTGTCGATTTTCGGTGCCAACAAACTGCTGGGCTACAGCGTAGAAGTTTATGGCGATGCCGTTGACGGGCTCACACTCGACGAACGCATCACCATTGCGTCGATGGCAACAGAAATGGGAGCCATCATTTTGATGTTTACCCCCTCTGTAAAGGTATTGGACGAACTCGAATCCCTTACGGGAAAACGTTTTACCGCAGTAACGGCAGATGCAGGAGCCAAATATGCTGAAAGTCATACAATCGATATTGGAAAATTCGTTCCCATGGTTGCCAATCCGGGTCACCCGCACGACAATGCCCCTCTGGAAACGGTAAAAAAGACCAAGATTGATTCGGCATTTATCGGAAGCTGTACCAATGGACGCATCGATGACCTCAGGATAACGGCAGAAATTCTGAAGGATCGCCGTGTTGCACCCGGGGTCGTTCTGAAAATCGTACCCTCGACGGATGAAATATGGCAGCAGGCCCTGGATGAAGGACTCATAAAAATCTTTAAGAATGCCGGAGCCCTGGTCTCCAATGCCGGTTGTGCCGGATGTGCAGCAGGTCAGATCGGGCAAAACGGTCCGGATGAGGTAACCATCAGCACAGGCAACCGCAACTTCGCCGGGAAACAGGGAAAAGGCTTCGTATACCTTGCCAGTCCCGCCACCGTTGCAGCATCTGCAATTGCGGGATACATCACCGATCCCGGTGATATTCCGTCGCAACCTGCTGTTTTTGAAAAAGCTGACGGAATAAAGCCTGTGGCAAAGCTCAAAAAAGCACCCGCACAAACCGAAACAACCGTTGAAGGCAGGGTTTGGGTCATCCAAAAGGACGACATCGACACCGATATGATTTTTCATAACCGGTATCTGGCCATCACCGACATCAACGAAATGGGCCAATACACCTTCGACAACCTCAAAGGGTACGAAGACTTTTCCAAAGAAGCCCAGCCCGGAGATATTGTGGTGACCAGCAGGAATTTCGGAGCCGGAAGCTCGAGGCAACAGGCGGTGGATTGCTTTAAATCGCTTGGAGTCACCTGCATAATTGCCGAGTCGTTTGGTGCCATCTATGAACGCAATGCCATTAATGCCGCGCTACCCATCCTCACCTATAAGGAAGGTATGATTGAAGAGACGGGGCTGGAGACGGGACATCGCATTCGCGTTAACTTCCTTACAGGGGAACTGACAAACCTGAGCAACGGAAAATCGTGTAAAATCAACCGGTTTTACGATGCTCAACTTCAGATCTACAAAAACGGAGGATTGCTTTAGCATTTGGCAAACCCGGCAGATCCCGGTGAATTAATAATGTATTCCTCCCCCGGATAAGCGGGGGAGGTTTTTTTTATGTTTTTCTGCCTGTTCAAATACGTGCGGTTTAAATTGATTAGATAAATTATAGAACGCAAGGTTTTCGGGATCTGGTTGTTATCGACACTTATTGTCAATAAAAGCGTCATCCAGACAGTTGCGGAAACAAAAACATCCTAAGCGGAACAGCCGGATGAAACCAAAAGCAGGTATCTTAGCGTGTCAATAACTGAAATATAACTGAAAATGTTTTCACACATCTTTTTTGACCTTGACGGGACGCTCATCGACTCACGACCGGGCATACTGGCTTCTGCCCTGCACACCATCGATACACTAAAAGTACCTCAGGATGAGCGCCCTGAAGATCTGACACCTTTTATTGGCCCGCCACTTCGGCACAGCTTTATGCAATTATTCGGGTTTGATGCCACGAAAGCGGAAAGGGCAACGGAGATTTACAGGGAGTTTTACGGCCGGGAAGGAATGCATATGTTTACGGTTTACCCTGGCATTGAAGAACAGCTTATAAAACTGAAAGAAAAAGGATTAGCATTAAGTCTGGTTACGTCAAAGGCTTGGGTATATGCGGAAAAAATCGTTGAGGAAGCGGGCTTATTGAAGTACTTCTCGGAGTTGTCGGGTTGTGAGATCAGCGGCGAGCGCAGCGAAAAGGAAGAACTTATCCACTACACGCTGGAGAAGCTAGGTCTGAAGCCCGGACCGCAAATCGTGATGGCTGGCGACAGGTACCACGACATCAGGGGGGCAAAAGCTGCGGGAATCGGCTCTGCTGCAGTCCTTTATGGATATGGTTCGCGGGAAGAGCTCGAAAATGAGAATCCCGGATTGCTGATTCCTTCACCGGGAGATCTGGCGTGCCTGCTTACTTCCAGAGCATAAGGTGTTGATAAAAGTTTATGAAATTCTCGCAGTCTTTCAGCGATTGTAACGATATTATCCTAAATTTGTCGGTGATTCATAAAAATTCAGGGATCAGCCTTCGAATTAACAAACCCGTTTGAAAATCATTCCCAAATCAAATAATCATTCACTAAATTTTCATTTCACGATGAAGCAAATCCTTACCCTTGTGCTGGCGTTGCTGACAGTAGCCATAACGGCCAATCCTGTCGACAAGAGGACAGCTGAACAGGTTGCAGTGAACTATTATGCTCATTATGCTCCTGGTGACATTACCGATTACTCAGTAAGCGGAAGTTTTGATAAACAACTTAACGGGATCACAACCATTTACACCTTTACATTTACCTCTGGTGGTTTTGTTATGGTTGCTGCCGACGATGCTTCGATTCCGGTTCTGGGTTACGCTCACAGCGGAACGATAGATGAAAATACGGAAAACCCGGCAGCTTATTCATGGATTGAGAACTACAGCCGTGAAATTTCCAACATCGCATCCGCGAGGATGAGCAATTCAGAAACCAGGCCGATGTGGGATAACATACTGAGCAACAACATGGAGCGCTCAACCAACGATGTTAACCCGCTGGTAACTACCACCTGGGATCAGGGATGTTATTACAACGCCCTTTGTCCCGTTGAGCCAAATGCAGGTTTCGGATCGTGCGGCAGAGCATGGACCGGATGTGTTGCCACCACCATGGCAGTGCTGATGAAATATCACAACTTCCCGGCATCGGGCGTAGGATACCACAGCTACATGCATCCTACATACGGGCTGCAGTCTGCCAATCTTGCTGCAGCTACTTACAACTATGCCGCTATGCCCAACAACGTTACGTCGGCCAATGCTGAAGTTGCCAAGTTAATGTACCATGCCGGTGTTACGGTTAATATGCAATACGCTGCTTCCGGATCCGGAGCTTATAGCGAAGACGTTCCTTTCGCCCTGATTAACTATTTCAAATTTGACGGCACGGTTGAACTTAAGTCTAAAACCAATTATCCGGTTATGGCCGACTGGTACACCCTTCTGCGTACCGAACTGGATGCTGCACGTCCCATTTACTATGCAGGATCAAGCACTGCCAGTGGCGGCCACGCATGGATATGCGACGGATACAGACTCAGCGACAACAAATTCCACTTCAACTGGGGTTGGTCCGGTTCATACAACGGATATTTTGCTATTGGTTCACTGAATCCGGGCGGCAACAACTTCAACGACGACAACAGAGCCATCGTAGGAATTCAGCCAGGAAACAATCCTGCTGCATGGATCATCCAAAACAGCGGATTTACCACTCCATCAAGGGGAATTGCTTATATGCATGCTCCTACAGCAAATGTTGCATGGGGCTCTGCCTACGACGGATCGGGCGGAAACCAGACCATCAATGAGTTCACCAAAACCTCTAATGGTGGTGAGACCTGGACAACCGGACAGATTCTGGGCGGTAACACTTACGGCATCGGAAATATCTGCGCTCTTAATGAAAATATAGCATATGCTGCTGTATACAATGGAGTTGCTGCACAAAACAATACTTGCGGTATCTACAAAACTACCAACGGAGGAGCAACCTGGGTTCAGCTGCCCGGTGCACTCCAGGGATCGGCTTCCTTCGCCAACAACGTTTACTTCTGGAACGAAATGGAAGGAATGTGCCATGGAGACGTAAAAGACAACTACTTTGAAATCTACACCACTGTTGACGGAGGTGCCAGCTGGCAGCGTGTTCCTGCAGCCAATATTACCGGAGGCACACCGCTCTCAGGCGAAGGCGGATGGACATCGTGTATCGAAGCAACGGGAGAAAACAGCATTATGTTCGGAACCAATAAAGGTCGCGTATTTATTTCCGATGACCGTGGTTTTACATGGAGAGCGACCAATGCAAATATTACTGCTGTTTCAAACGGCGGTATCAATATGATCGCTTTCAAAGACCCCATGAATGGTATAGTAGCCCAGACACAGTCGCCGGTTCAGGTTCGCCGGACAAGCGACGGAGGAGCTACCTGGGAGAACATCACTCCTGCCGGACCTTTCTTTACCAACGATCTTACTTACGTTCCCGGAACGGCCAATACCTATGTTTCAACCGGAGCTGCAACCGGTGCAACCGGAGTTTCTTACACCAACGACGGCGGACTCACCTGGACTGCCTTTCCCGGAACCACAACGAAACAGTTTCTAGCTACCGATTTCTTTGACAACACCGCAGGTTATGCCGGCGGATTCAACGAAAACCAATACAACGGCGGTTTGTTCCGTATGATGGGCGAGGTTGGAGTTTCCGCGAGTGGTCCGCAGATTGCAGTTAATCCTGCTGAAATCAGTGAAACTCTGGAACAAGACGTCACTACAACGGTAGCACTTGCCATTTCAAATCCCGGAACCGAAGAACTCACCTGGAGTATAGCCGTAGATCCCGGCACAGCAACCTGGGTCAGTGCAGCTCCCGCCAGCGGTGCAACCGCTGCCGGTGCTTCATCGGAAGTGGTTGTTACACTTGATGCAACCGGTCTGTCGTATGGAAATTACGATGCTTTCCTTGTAATTACAAGCAACAGCGAAGCCAATCCGACGGTCAACGTTCCCGTGCACCTCAACGTACAGTCATCGGCTCAGCTTGACCCGCCAACCAATCTGGCAGCTGCTGTGACCGGTAACGACGTTCATCTTACCTGGAACGCACCCGGAGGCGGAACCGGAACCATCGAAGAGCTGATATACGATAACGAGCTTCCGACCGGAGCATACAGCTATAACGGTTACACTATGGCTACCCATATGTCGCCCCAGGGCGCTTGTCAGATCTTAACCCTTAAGTTCTATACCACTCTTGAGGGTGGTGACGGAGCCTTTAATGCAGAAGTTTACGGCTGGGGTGGTACGGCTCCTTCCACTACCCTGCTGCACACCGTTGGTGCCAATGCACCCGACGAAGGCTGGATGGAAATTGATGTTACTGCTGCCAATCTTATGGTTACCGGTGATTTCGTGGTTGGATTCGGATCCATCAACGAAACAACTTTCGTAGGTTACGATGCAGGTCTGAACAACGGCCGTTCATGGGATTACGACCATGCCGGCACCTGGGAAGCCTGGACCGAAGCTTACCTCATCCGCGCCATCGTTCAGTACACCGACGGTTCCGTACGCGAACTCAGCGCAGCTCCTGCTATTTACAACCACCCCATCGAAGGAGGGTTGAATACCACTGCCCGTACTGCTATGCCCGTCATTAACAATCAGCTTCCCATTCCTGCACGCAACCATGCTTCACGCGAAATCCTCGGATACAATGTATACCGCAACGGCGTTAAAATCAATGCTGCAACTGTAGCTGACCTGTTTTACGATGATATGGATCTGGAACCCGGAACCTATGAGTATCATGTAAGGGCACTTTATACCGAAGGTGAATCCGGCAACTCGAACGCAGCAGTTGCTGTAATCCAGGGTGGTGCTACCAACAGCATTATTCTTGATTTCGAAGACCTTGATGATTTCTCACTCACTTTTGGCGACTGGACCGCAATTGATGTTGACGGTGGAAACACATACGGCTTTGATGGTATAACCTTCCCTCACATGGGTGAGCCTATGTCGTACATTGCCTTCAACCCCACGGCTACAACTCCCGCTGTTGCTGGTATGGTTCCTCACGGCGGTGCCCGTCTGGGCGCAAGCTTTGCGTCAATTCCTCCGGCAGTTAACAACGACTATATGATCTCTCCCAAAGTTGCTCTCGGCGAGAATCCGTTCCTGGGCTTCTGGGTTAAATCATATACTGCACAGTATGGCCTCGAAACCTATAACATTAAGGTTTCAACCACCAACACGAATCCTTCGAGCTTCACCACCATCGCCGGCCCCATCAATGCACCTGCCGAAGACTGGACTTATGTAACCTATGATCTCTCTGCATACGAAGGTCAGGAAGTATATGTCGCCATTCAGTGTGTATCAAACGACCGCTTCATTTTCATGATCGATGACGTTGAAGTTACATTCACCGTAGGAACGAAAAACAACGAGCCTGCCGGTTTCAGCATCTATCCGAATCCTGCAACCGATGTTCTGAATGTTACCGGCCTCAGCAGAATGGAAAACATCCGGATGTACAACATCTCCGGACAGCTTGTCTATGAATCTGCTGTTAACGGAAATGAATTCCGCATCAGCACAAGCGGTATGCCTTCTGGACTGTACCTGCTGAACATCACAACCGAAAATGGAAATGTTATCCGTAAGGTCAGCATCCGTTAAACGGTAAATAGCTTTATCAGAAAAAACTGCATCAGACTCTGGTGCAGTTTTTTTTTATTCCAGATAGGGGTGTTTTGCATTTAAAGTGTCTTATAACAAAGTTCCTGTTTTTGACTAAAGCAGGTCAATAATCAGGATAACCTATCCCTCCACAATCCCTGAAAAAAGGCTGCTCTTCCCTGAAGCGGCCTTTTTGTTTTAAATAACTCTGGGCATCTGCAATTATCACCGGTAGCCGATATCCGGAAAAGAACTTTAAAAAATTCGGATCAGGCATGTAACTTTACACATTAAATCCCGTCAAAAAAAAGGTATAAGCGAAAAAAATCAGCCAGTTCAACTTTAACATGAAGAATTTCCGGATATTAAACGATAATAAGAGCGTTGGGTTAGGAATGAAAAATTATCCCCTATCTTTGTATATAGTTATGATAACCAGAAAATTCCATATTATACTTATAATGTTGTTTTCATGCAGCATAGCGCTGAAGGCACAGGCTTCGTATGTTGATTACCTTAAAAGTGCGGTTGATGCGACAAACAAAAAACAGTACAGCCGGGCCATCGTACTGTGCGATGCAGCCATCAATCAGAACAGCACCAACAGTGCTGCCTACTTTCACAGGGGATACAACAAACTTCTGATAAAGGATTACGATGGAGCAATCGTAGATTTCTCTGTTTGCCTTGATCTGAGTCCCGGTAACCTCAGCGCCTATCTGTACAGGGGTTTGTCGAACCAGAAAGCGGGCAACACACTATCTGCCAGCCGCGATTACAATCATGCCCGAAAAATCGATGCACTGGAGACTATGGCATTTATTACTGCCAATATGTTCAGATCCTCCCTGAATAAATAACATCAATGAATGGTTTGAAGCCCGCGCCGGGTTTACCAAAATGAATTTACAGGCCTTGATGAAAGTCATTAGTTATACATTCAGCAGACCATACCAGTGGGTACTGCTGACCGAATCATCCGCAGGTTATCCCCGTTATTCCAGGCGTGCAAGCCGGTCGGCGAGCGGAGGGTGAGAATATTCAAACCATACGTACAGGGGGTGCGGGGTAAGATCGGACAAATTATCGGAGGCGAGTTTACGCAGTGCACGGGCCAGTGCTTTTCCATCGGAATACCTGGCAGCAAAGGCATCCGCTTCAAATTCGTTTTTCCGGGAGATATAATTGCCAATCACTGAAAGTACAAGGGAAACCGGACTGTAAAGCAGAACAAATACAACCAGCCCCAGGTGAAAGCCCGGCCCGGAGGCTCCCAATGCCTCGTAGACAGCGGAAGAATTTACGATTCGTGAAAACAGAAAGAGAATAAATCCGGTTTGAAGCACCGACCGGACAAGTCCATACACCACGTGCTTTTCCCTGTAATGTCCTATTTCATGTGCCAGCACAGCGGCAATACTATCGACGTTCATGGTTTTGATCAGCGTATCGTAGAGTACTATTCTGCGTTTGCTTCCGAAACCCGAGAAGTAGGCATTTGCCCTGTTCGAGCGTTTTGAGCCGTCGATGATGAAAATATCCTGAACTGCAAAACCTGTTTCGCGTGCAAGTTCATTCAGTTTATCCCGCAACGGCCCATCCGGAAGCGGAGTTTGTTTGTTGAAAAGCGGAACGATAAGAGTAGAATAAAAAAGTGTAAAGAAAACAGAAACCAAAGTTACCGCAATCCAGGCCAGCCACCAGAAAGAACTTCCAAGCCAGTTATAAAGTAATATCAAAAATGCCATGATTCCTCCTCCGGCGACTGCGGCGATGAGGTACGATTTCAGCTTATCGGAGATCCAGATGCGGGGTGTGGTAGTGTTGAATCCGTATTTCTGTTCCAGCACAAACGTATCGTAGACGTTGAAGGGTGTGGCTATTAAATCAGAAATTAAACCTGCTATCCCCAAAAAAAGCAGGCTTTGCAGGAGCTTATTCCCGCTAATTTTTATCACAAGCTCATCAATCAAGGCGAAGCCGCCCAGCAATAACGCCATCATCAGGATAAAGGCAGCCCAGTGTTCGAGCATATCCGAGCGAAAAGCATCGCGTTTGTAATTCCTGTATTTCAAGTACTTCTCCTTATCAAAGACATCTTCGAGCCCTGGAGGTGCCGGCAGTTTTCTGCGCCTGTGGTTGAGGTACGACATCACCTGTCCCAGCAGAAAGCCACCGGTGACAAAAGCTAAAATAAGTTTGAGAATTACGTTATCCATCGTTGATACAAGTACAGATCAGCAGAACGACACTCGGAACTTCCGGCAGTGCTTAATAGCTGCCGTAATAACGGCGCAGAAACCATTCCACTCCTGCCAGCAAAACGATAAGGACCAGCAGCGGTGCAAAATTAACCAGGTCGGTATATTTCTTTCGCGCGTAAATAACCGGTTTTGCATCCTCCCGGTCATTTATCAGTCCGGTAAGGATTTCGGCCTGAGCGGGATAAACGGACGCTCCTCCGGTTCGCAGCGCGATGGCATTCAGCAACCGGTGATTAGCGACGGTATTAATATCTTCGAGGTGAAGGTCTGAAACGACGAAGCTGCCGTTCCGTTCCTGCCTGCCTGAGCCTGTTTCGGCTGTAGCAGCAAACCGGTAATAGCCAGGACTCAGGGTTCCTGCGTTGAGATAGTAGCCATCGCCGGCAGTTGTAAACGAAAACCCGAAGTCGTTATTCCGGTCGTCAAGAATCTTCATTTCCAACAAAGGATCGTTTACGAGTTCTCCGCTTTCGTTCAGCAGCAATGCATTAAACTCGACGGATTCATTTTCGGCATAAGTATCCCTCCAGGATATTTTCAGGCGGTTTCGGTCGGGTTCAACAGAAAGGTATTGAATAATTTTTCCGGCAAGCTCATCAAAAGCATCGTGAGAGGATGAACGGCTGTACTCACTGATTCTCCACTTCCAGAGCCCTTCCCCTGCAACGATTCCATACCTGGTGTCGGATAACTGGCTGAACATAATCAGAGGATTATTGCTTTGAAGGGAACCCAATCCCTGCCAGGCCATCACGTAAACCGACCCGGCAGACTGATAACTGGCAAAAGGACTGATCAGCGGAGGGACTTCCCCAAGCATTTTTATCACCGGGTCAGATACTACGAACAGGCTGAAGTTCTTATCGTAGACAGGGAGTGCTTCATTGGCCGATGCATTTGCATTTACGAGTGCCAGACCGGTTTTCAGGCGATTGAAGGAAGGTATATCGGACTGGGAGCCGAGGATAAATAGCACAGGTTTCCCGAGTTGGACAAGTTCAGAGGAAAGGGTTTGCCGGGGGGCATCGCGAGAAGGAACCTGATGCAGGATAAAAAGGTCGAAATCGCCGGGATTCTCCCGGAAGTTATCTGCCATAAAAAGGCTTGCTTCAAAATTATTTCCTGCATTTACAGAGCGTAAAACAGCTGCAAGGTCCGGATGCGGGGCAGCAGCAATCAAAGCAATCTTTTTCCGTCCTTTCCTTACATCCACGAACACCTCGCGAACATTATTGGAAGTATTCGTTTCACCTTCTATCGTTCCGAGAGATATACGAAATTTCATAAATCCCATTTCGCTGGCATCGGCAAAGACAGGCACTGTAATTATCTGATTATCAGAGGAGAACTGCAGTACTTTTGTAAAAACCTCTTTACCACCGGCTTCAACGGAAAGTCGAGACTGACTGCCGGCGGCTTCGCGGCCGTGAACAACCACTTCGATGGGAAAGCGGTTGCCAAGGTAGGAAACCCTGTTGTAATTTATCTCTTTCAGGATGAGGTCGCGGCGGACAATGGTATCGCCGGCATTGTATGTATATACGGGGAAATCCGCATTACCGGAAAGGTAAAGCGGATCGCTGCCTGAGTTCCAGATGCCATCGGAAACGAGCACAACGGCTCCAACGTTACGATTGTGGAATCGCGACGAAAGCTCTCTGAAGAACGATGAAATATCGGTAAGCTCATCCTTAAATGAGGGAATATTCTCTTCCCGTACTTCCTGACCAAAGGAATAGGTATATACTTCGAAACGATCGTCGATACCTGCCTTAAGTTCGTCAAGAAATTGCTGCAGTTCCTGCTGCTTCAGCATACTGTCCGCACCTGCCACCATCGATCGTGAGTTATCGATACCAATAATTAAAGCAGGTTTTTCGACAGAACGGGTAAAGGTTTTAACCATGGGAGAAAGAAGCAGAAAAGCTATGAATGATCCGGTTAAAAACCTGACAACCGAAAGAAAGAGCAAAAGATTTCGCGGGAGGTCGCCCGATGTATTTTTAAAATAAAGCAGGGCTGAAATTCCGGCACCGAAAAGCAGGCACAAGGGAATCAGCCAAAGCGAAGAACCGGCAGTCAGCTGTATAGCGGGTATCAGTAGTACAGACATATCGGATACAAATGTCGGAAAAATCGGAACGACAAATTGTTGAAATTTGGAATTCTGAATAAGATTTTAAGCGTTCGTCCTCATCCCGGAAACGGATCGATAAAAAAGGAGCACACCGCAGGTTTGCGTCGCCTGAACCCCCATGACAAAAGGCGCAAGGACGAAAACCTTGCGGGGCACTCCCCCCGTGATTCAAAAAGAATTTAACGTGGCTCTATAGCAACATCTTTAACCTCGTCAACGGTAATTGTCTTTCCGTTGTTTTCAAAGTTTGTAAGGACGTAATTGATTACTGCAACAGCATCTTCATAGTTATCAACCTGAGGGGGCATTGGTGCCGGATATTTGATACCGCTTCCTGAAGACACCTTTTCCGAACCGTTAAGAACCTGTGCAACAGCAAGCTTTGTTTGATTCAGAAGAAAATCGGAACCGGAAAGTGAGGGGAATACATTGGGTATACCCTGACCGTTTGCCTGGTGGCATGCAATGCATTTTTCTTTGTACAATTGCTCGCCTCTGGCAAGCTGGGCTGCATCGGGGGTTGCTGAGATTTGCGCTTCCGTCTGACCGGCTGTTTCAGTCTTTTGCTGACCGCCGCCTCCGCACGATGACATTACAGCCAATCCCACAAATCCTGCAATAGCAGCAAATAAAAGTGTTCTGCTTTTCATAATCGGTGTTTTAGTTAGTTGTTAAAGTTAAGAAAAAACAACGGGAAATGACGCTTGTTCAATCATCTCTGAAATCATTATTGCATTCCTGCTCCGGTGCAGAACGAAATTTAAATATAGTTTTCATCCGTAAAAGGCTATAATAAATTAGTCAGTAATTGGTTAGAAAAATCGTCTACTACCTGGCTTTCTGGCAAGTCCGGCTGCAGGAGGGCAAAAAAAATGGGGCTTGCGCCCCAATTTATCAACCACCCGCAAGATTAATCGTTAAGCGGTGTATAAACAATGGATAGTAATTCTCCGGATTTCCCCGGTTTTACCGGACAGACTTCCACGATATTCTGAATGCCATCATCCGGAATATTGGCAGTTACGGTTACCTTCAGGTTTCCGCAATCGCAACCGGTATAATCTGCCATAAACTTACTGGAGACCCATACGCCCTGGTTAAACTCGTTAACCCCCTTGTATTCATAAATATAACGATTTCGCAGGGCAACATTATTCAAATAATCCGTAGCATATTTAAATCGCTCCTGGGTGGCGATGGTAGTATATTTAAAATTGGTTCCGTTTTCATCAAAGTCGTATACGTGTGCCACGTTTGATCTGTTTTTATTGCTTGACCATTCGCAGTAGAAAACAATGCGTCCCGGAATGGAATAAACTTCCCATGCTTCATCGGGATTTGCGTTATTCCAGCGTGCGTATTCCATTTTCACAAGGGTACTGTCGAGCCCGAGCATAAGTCCGGGGGCTTTGGTACCGGAAGAAGGTTTAATCTGACCCATACAGGCGATTACACTCAGAATTAAGGCCGGGAGTAAAACTACTTTTTTCATAATATTTGGTATAAGGGGTTTCAGGTTTGTTTCATCATCGAAATCAGCTGTAAACTATCTCTTTGATGATGATACAAAATTACACCGGCTCTGAAGACTGCGCAATTCGTTAAAATACTACTTTTTCAATGGGACACAGAGGATTGTGCATGGGTAGAATTACCCATACAGGGGGTATTCAGGGAGGGGAGATAAGCAAAAGCCGCATTCCCGGATTTTGCGGAAATGCGGTTTTGTTGCGACGGGCGCGGATTTCAGAGATCGGAAGCCTTTACCAGACGTATATGGTTGAGACAGCGTATGGAACGGTCGGAAAAATAGTCGGCAGCGGGATAAAGCAGGAAAGCTCCCTGATGTTTTTCACCGTAGCGGAGAACTATTAAAACTTCCGCCTGATCGTTGCGGTTAAAGATTTCGCTATAGGTGAACACAGCCCTGTAACCATCAGGTGCAGCCACGATAAAAACACCTTGCATGAGCTGTTCCCGGTTTAAAGGAAAATATTCAGTCAGGTAATCTTTCATCATAATGCCTTTGAAAGGTGTTGTGCCATGAATACCGGTTCCGCGTCCGTAAAATACCGAGCCGTAAGAGACCATTTTTCCTGTGAGCTCGCCTTCGCGGATATTCAGAAGCTTTCTATCGCCTGAATAAACGCCAAGTTCTCCGGCATACATATCCGGAATGTTACGATCGATTACAAATGCCATGGAAGAGGAGCGAACGGTAATCTTAACCGGATTGCTAATGTTGCGTTCGGTATATAGATCGGAGGCTATTATCAGGCGTGATTCGTCGGGCAGAGGCCATAACTCCTTTGTCTTTGACGGTACAATTCGACGAACGCCGGTTGCAACCAGAATTTCGTGTCTGTGTATGGGATAATAAATCTCACCCCAGCTGATGACTGCCTTTTCACCTTTCTCGTTTTCCACTTCAACAAACAGATCGGTGATGGGAGGAAATTCCGACTCATTTTTTTTCTTCAAAACGGTTTCATTCAAAATATCGTAAAGCGAATATCCCTGATAAAGGTAAGCACCGGTAAACTGTCCGGTTTCCCCTCCCAGAAGAGTTTCCTTAACTATAACATCCCGTACCGGCAATCCGGACACATCCACCAAACCAGGTTCAGCGACTTCTCCGGCGATGGCCAATCCTTTGAACGTTAATTCCTTCAACGGAGCATCATCATAAAAGTCATTAGTTTGAGCAAAGCTTGCGGAGGAAAATACCAGGGCAACAAGCAAACTGTTTAAAATGGTTTTCATCGTATATTTTAAATTAAGGGTTATTTTATTGCTGAAGTTAAATTACAACTTCCACTCCTGCCACAATAAACCTTCCGGGGCCTCGGTTGTATTTGCTGTCGTAGAACATCACGTCGAAAAGATTCTGAATGTTCAGATGTACATTCAAACGGTTTTTGAATGAACGCCAAAAACGCAGATCTACGGTTGAAAAAGCGGGATATCTGTCCGACAGCAGGATTTCATCGGTTGTATTCTGGTCGTTGATATACATTGCCCCTGTGTAACGGTAAGTTGCTGAAGTATTAACGAACCTCGTTTTGCAGGAGACACCGGCAGTGATCAGGTGGTTGGGAACGTCCGTCATTTTTTTACCGGACAGATCGATGGTATCGTTGGAGGATATTTTCTGGTAATCAATGATTTCCGCATCTGCATAAGCATAAGTAGTATATACCGAGATGTTTCGGATTGGTTCGAGCTGAAACAATAGCTCTGCGCCTTTAATTTCCGCTTTGCTGATATTTGCTCGTATCAGGATGGGACGTTCACCGAATCCCATATCGATGGATTGTCCGTTGGTGACGTAATACTGAAAGTCGCTGCCACTGGACCAGAAAGCAGAGGTTTCGATTTTCAGGGATTTCAGGAGACCTCTTTCAAAGGGCTGCAGGTCGGCTCCAGCTTCATAATTATTCAGATATTCGGGTTTCAGACCGGGTGTTGCCACTTTAAATCCGCCTTTAATACGGCCTGAGCGGCACATATCGTCGAGTACTGCCGGGCGGAAACCGCGGGAATATCCGGCATAAACGCGAGTATTGTCATTAAAACGGTAATGAACCGAGAATCGCGGGCTGATTGCGGTACTGACGTGTGTAGGAAGGTCCCTGTCCTGATAGATATCCATAAATATGGTTTCGGCTGTCGGAGCTTCCACGAAAAAGGCACCGTTATAGAACCGTGCCCGGTCGAAACGGAGTCCGGCAAGAATCCTGAGTCTGTTGCTGAAAAACCCGGCTTCATCCTGCAGAAATGCAGACCAGGTCCCCATGTTGCCGGCGTTGTAAATAATATCGGTAGAGGTATAATATTTGTCGTATGCATCCACACTGCCGTTGCGGTAATCAATTCCGGCCGTAAGAGAATGACTGGTACCAAAACTTCGTGATAGGGACGAGATAAATCCGTAATCGCGACGGGTACTAAGTACTTCGTACCAGGTGTAGTCGTCTTTAAGATACTCGTTGACTTTCTTATAATCCTCATTCAGAAAGTAAACCGACGACATAAGATTAAATTTGCCCGCGACTCCCCGGTAGTCCAGTGTGATCCCGTAGGAATCATGATCCGTTGTATTTCCGGCAGGCTGGTACACCTTTTCTCCGGTTCCCCGGTTATCGTCGTAAAAAGTAAGCGAGGCTCCCAGGCTGTGCCTGTTACCAATGGTATACCGTGTCCGGAATCCTGCCCCTGCCTCTTTCAGATACGATTTCACAATGTAGGGATTGGCTTGTACTTCGTAATCGGGCTGGGTAATATAGCCTGCTGAATGCCTGATAGTGGCATTAGCCGTATAATACCAATTGTGTCCTTCCTTTTTAACGGGAAGGTTTCCACCGGCAACTGCCCGGCTTCCGAGAGTTCCATAAGTGCCAAAATCAAATCCGGCGCGCAGAAAAAAGGGTTGGTCGGGTTTACGGGTCCGGATGTTAATAATGCCACCCATTGCATTTCCTCCATAAACAGCAGACCCGGGACCTTTGGTAATTTCGATGTTTTCTACCATTGATGGATCAATCATATTCCAGTCGAATCCGCCACCATCGCTTTTGTTCATAGGTATTCCATCCACGAGTATCAGAACCCTCCCCTGCTCTTTGGCACTCATGCCGCGCATGGTAACCGTTGCTTTGGTACTGAAAATGCCCATGGAGCGGCTGTAGTTGATGCCTGGTGCCAATTTCAGGATTTCATCCAGACTATGCACTGGAAGGGTTTCAATAAGTCCTGAGTTCAGGGTATTGATGCGAACGGGAGTATTGGCAATGCGCGATCCTGTGCGTGTGGCAGTCACCACAACCTCATCGAGCGAAGATACGGTAGGAAAAAGCCTGATGAACAGTTTTTCGCCAGACCGGACAGTCTGGCTGTACGGTTCGTAGCCTACATAGCTGAAACTCATGCTCACGTTATTCTTACCAATACCGCACAGACTAAACGTTCCGGATATGCCGGCTGATGTCCCGGTGCCATTTTCTGCTGTAACGGAAGTACCGGGCAGAGGCTGTCCGCTCAGGGCGTCCACTACCTGTCCGCTAATGCAATCCGTCTGCTGACCCTGTAGGGACAAGTTTAACAGCAGAGCTGCACAAAGCGTTATGAATCTTGACATTGTTGTACGTCTGAACAATTATTGCTGAATTTTTATTTCCATCGAGATGCTGCCCGTTTCTTCCATAGCAGCTGAGTTAATCCGTATCATACCGTATTTTCCTTCCTGCGTTTTGAAAGGAATTACGCGTCCGGTATAAGCAAATTTGCAGTTTCCGCTGACCCTTGCTGGATTGTAGGCTGAGACCAGCAGGCTGTCGTTCGCTGCAGCTTCAAATTGAGCGGGACTGACAAGCTGGTTGTCGGAAGTGAAATAATCGAAAAGGGTCGAATTACGAACAGGCCAGGCGCCCATTGCAGGGTAATAAGCAAGTGCAGAGGTATAAGCAGGGCATGTAAGGGTTGGGGAAGGAAGTCCGGAAGTAAGGTAGAAATACGCCACCAGGCCGATATCCTGTTCGCGACCGCCAACGGTAGAAGCGTGATAAAGCAGGCCGGAATTCAGATCCAGGTACTGGGGCAGGTTGTCATTCGACTGTAGCCCTATTTCAAGCGGACCGTAATGATTGATTGGACCATAAGCCATTCCTTCTCCCCTGTTCACGCGCAGGCTGGTTTTGGCTATATCCCGGTCGGAATTCATTACAATCACATCCCAGAATTCGACTTCTGCCTGGCTTCGCGAGAAGGTAAAATCACGGTCGAATCCTTCCTTTCCGGCAAAAATGCCCATATCGACCTGCACCACGGTATCGTTTCCGGTAATGCGTTCGATGCGTAGGTAGGTAAGCGGCGCTCCGGACCCTGAGGCAAGCACGCCCAGGATAATCTTTGAACCGGGCGATACGTAATCTCCATCGGCCGTATAGGCAACGCCCGTTTTAAGAATGACGGAAGATTTCCTTATTTGCTCATCGGGTGAACACGAGGATAGAGTAAGCAATGAAAGAAGAAATAAAACCGGTTGCAGCAACCGAACAGATGGCTGCAACCGGAGAAAGTTGTTTAAACCACAGAATTTCATTTACTGTTTCTGAATTTTAACTGCAATTTCAAGGGTTCCTGTCTCGTTTCCGTTTACTTCAATAACCTTGATAAGTCCGTAAAGTCCGGATTGAATTTTGATGGCATAGACATCTCCTGCGGCAAGAACGCTGGCTTTTTTGCGTGCATCGTCGGCATTGTATGCATCCAGAATCACGGCATCGTTTGCGATCGCATCAAACTGAGCAGCTGTTAATCCGGTTTTATAAAAACGGGTAAGGTTTTTGGTAGTGTAATTATCAGGAGATGAGGCTCCTTCAAAAATCCCGGTGATGTTGGATCCGGGAGATCCGAGTGACATCATGTTCTGGTGCGTGGCGGTATTTTCGTAGAAGCAGAAAATGTCTATTTTTTCCTGGTTCTGAAAAGCAGCAGCCTGAAAATATTTAGTTGCAGCATTATCGCTGAACGAAAGGAAACTCTCGGTATCAACGTTGTCCTGGGCGCCCATCAGAATGGTGGTATACGAATTTATTTCTCCAAACTGACCGGTAATTGTGATTGATTCTTCTTTTTTATTTCCAGCGATATCGGTGGCGGTAAAGGACCATACTTCCGAGTCGGCTATGGTTTTGATGGAATAAAAATTAAAAACGAAACTCTGGGTATTAATGGTTGAATCGAGTAATTGCTGATTGTTGACCCGGATTTCAAACTTGACGATGTTATCGCTGCCGTTACCCTGAAGGATAATACCGAAACGAAGGGTATCGCCAAAGGCTGCCGACGTACTTCCGGTTATAAAACCTTCCTGCTGGTTGAAGGCGATTGCCGGGAGAACCGGTTCGTCTTCCTCTTTTGTACAGCCGGAGAAAATCACTCCTGCCATCAGAATCATTCCGCAAAAAATTGCAAGTCTTTTCATTGTTGTTTGGTTTAAAATCGATTAGAATAATATTTCATATCGGTGGCAAAAATAGTCTGTCTGTATAGAAAAACAATAGGATATCGGAATTTAGAATTATTCCAATTAAGGGTTTTTGGAAGCTTTGCAGCAGTGAATAAAAAAACTCAGGCGTGATGAGATCGGAAACCTAATTGATTTTTTTTATCCCGAGGCAAGAATTGATATGCATCAGGTCGTTCGGGCTGTCGGTCATAACCAGGAGGTTATCGTCGGGTTCTATGATGGTGGAGCCGTTGGGTGTGATGTATTTCTTATCTCTTTCGATCATCACGATCAGTGTATTTTTCGGAAATCCGATATCAACGAGTCGTTTTCCGGCGGCTGAACAACCTTTTGGAACAGCTATTTCGACCAGTTCATTATGAAAGCCTTCAACCAGTTCAAGTTCAAGGGGGTAGCGCCGTTTGGCATGTTCTTTACGGTATAACTTCAGCCATTTGGCAACAATTGCAAGGGTTGTTCCCTGAAGAGCGACGGAAGTAAAGACGACAAAAAAGACAATATTAAAGATCAGTTCGGATTTATCAAGTCCTGCAATAAGCGGGAATGTTGCGAAAATAATGGGTACGGCACCCCGCAGTCCCACCCAAGAAATGAGTATTTTTTCCCTTAGCTGCATCCGGAAGAAGGCCAGGCTGGCAAACACCCCGATGGGCCGGGCCACGAATATCAGAATCACGGAAACAAGTATGCCGGTAGCGGCAACCGGAACAATACTGCTGGGGTTGACGAGCAAACCGAGGGTGAGAAACATGATTATCTGCATCAGCCAGGCAATACCATCGAAAAACTTCAGAATGCTTTTTTTGTGGATGAAGTTGTTATTACCGAGAATAACCCCTGCAACATAAACGGAAAGGAAACCATTGCCCTTTGCAAAGGAGGAAATTGCGTAGGTAAGCATTACCATACCCAAAAGGAGAACCGGATACAGTCCGTCGTAATCCAGGTTGATTTTGTTGAGCAACCACACCATTCCCTTTGCCACCAGGTATCCGATGAGCCCGCCAATGCTCATTTGTAAAACAAAGGAGAGAACACCCATCCAAATGGAGATGGAAGGCGAAAGAGCATATCCAATGAGGGTGATGGTAAGAAAATATGCCATTGGGTCGTTGCTTCCCGATTCCATCTCAAGAATAGGGCGTAACCGACCTTTTAATCCAAGGTTTTTTGATCTCAGAATAGAAAAAACTGCCGCCGCGTCGGTGGAAGAAATGATTGCACCAAGCAGGAGCCCTTCTGTAAGGGAGAATGGAGTAAAATACCAAACCGAAACTCCAACTACTGCAGCAGTGAGAATAACTCCGAGGGTTGAAAGAAGAAGGCCTTTTTTCAATACCGGCTTTACGCTTTCCCAACGCGTATCAAGGCCTCCGGAAAAAAGTATCACCACCAGGGCAAAAACGCCAAGAAACTGAGCAAAACCGTAATTACTAAATTCAATTCCTCCGGGACCGTCGACTCCGGCAAGCATACCGATAATCAGAAAAACCAAAAGGGAAGGAACCCCGAGCCGGCCGCTCGATTTACTGGCTATTATGCTGAAAACAAGCAGAACGGCTGCTATAAGAATAAGGTAATCAATATTAAACGAAGCTAACATAACTGATTCCGGGCTCACTGGCATTTCAAAAATACGGTAAAATCATTAAATCTCCGGAAAAATAAATCAGTGATACGGATTAAAATTCCCGAAACATCAGGGGCGGATACATGCATCCTCCGGCTGGTTGAAGATATTAAACAACAAAATTGGATGCATGTTTGACGCATTTTACCAATAACTGAAATCCCAGGGAAATTAATCTGATTTCTGTAATATGTGTGTCCGGACAAATAACATTGGAATTAAAAAAAATCAAGCGGCTTTTAATAATCGGGTTAATGTCTGCAAAAATGGCTGTGGAATTAAAGTGTTTATTGCATCGAATGAATTCTTAAACAATTTTTCCCTATATTCGTTTACCCAACTAAAACACCGACGGCAAAAGCAGGAAAGGAAGATGCAGGGAATACTCAGCTACCTGATTTTATTACTTATTACGGCCTTTTTAGCACCGGTCATAATCAACAGGGCGGGCAAAGCGGCTTCCTGGCTGCTGGGTTCTGTTTCAGTTGCCGGCTTTTTTTACCTGTTGCGCTTTGCTGCTGCTACTGCCCGGGGCAATACGCTTTCCATGACCCTGGAATGGCTCCCGCAGCTTCATCTTAATTTCACACTTTATCTCGACGGGTTATCCCTGTTTTTTGCCCTCCTTGTCACAGGAATGGGTGCGATGGTGCTGGTATTCGCCGGCAAATACATGCAGCCCTATCCTCAGAAAGACAGGTTTTTTCTGCTGATATTTCTTTTTGAATTTGCTATGCTTGCCCTGGTACTTTCGGGCAATCTGTTCACCCTTTTTATTTTTTGGGAGCTTACCAGCGTAAGTTCGTTTTTACTGGTAGGATTTAGTCATGAGAAACCCGAAGCCCGCAATGCCGCCCTTCAGGCTTTGCTTATCACCGTAGCAGGTGGTCTGGCGATGATGGCAGGATTTATTATGCTGGGGCAGATCGCCGGAACACTTGAAATTAATGAGTTGTTGAAATCGGGTGAGTTGGTCCGTTCGCATCCGCATTACTCTCCGGCGCTTATTCTGATACTGGCGGGGGCTTTTACAAAATCGGCGCAGTTTCCGTTTCACTTCTGGCTTCCGGGAGCCATGCAGGCTCCCTCGCCGGTGAGTGCCTATCTGCATTCGGCAACCATGGTAAAGGCGGGTATTTACCTGCTGATGCGACTCAGCCCTGTAATGGGCGGAACTCCCGAATGGAAGTATATTCTTACCATCACAGGGGCTATCACCATGATTCTGGGGGGGTACTTTGCTTACTCCCAGACGGATTTTAAAAAAGTACTGGCATACACTACCATAAGTGCGCTCGGAATTCTGGTACTGATGCTTGGAATCGATACGAACATCAGCATAAAGGCGGCTGTTATCTTTATGCTGGTGCATGCCCTGTATAAGGGAGCCTTGTTTATGATTGCAGGACTTATCGACAAATCGGCCGGCACCCGGGATCTGAGAAAACTGGGAGGGCTGTTTCATGTTATGCCGGAAGCATCGGTTGCTGCAGTCATCAGTCTGCTCAGTATGGCCGGACTTCCTCCGATGATCGGATTTATAGGAAAAGAGCTCATTTATGAAGCAAAGATCGGTCTTCCCGAAATAGGTAACTGGCTGATGGTCGCTGGCGTACTCACCAACGTAATAATGGTAGCCATCTCGTTTGCACTGATCTTCCATTTATTCGGAGGAAAACTCAGGTACGCCGGGAGGGTACCTACCCGGCCCGCTTTTGCCCTCTGGATTGGACCGGCTATCCTGGCGGGAACCAGCCTGCTCATCGGATTGTTCCCCTCAAGGGTGGCTAACCTTTTGCTTCGGCCGGCCATTACTTCCATACGTCCTTCCATCGACACCCTGAGTCTTGCATTGTGGCACGGATTCAACGAAGTGCTGCTTATGAGCCTTGCCACCATTGGAGCGGGAATTACGCTGTACCTGCTCTACCGCAAAGTAAATCCGGTTCTGACCAATTTTAACAACGAAGTTATAACCTTCCGTTTTGCCAATGCCTTCAACCGGACAATGGATCTGTTTCTGAAGCTGACAAAGAAAAAAACATCCCTGATTCAGAGCGGATACCAGCGTTATTATCTGATGGCCATATTTATCATGACCTCGGTACTGGCGTGGTACCAGATTTTTTACACCTGGCAGGGAAACGGAATAAATACCGGCCCTGTACCAGCAATTTTCGAGTTACTTATTGCCGCACTCATTGTATCGGCTGCTGTGGTTGCGGTAGCAGTAAAATCGAGGGTTCTTGCCATTTTATCGATGGGTGCCGCCGGATATGGCATTGGCATGTTGTTTCTTATATATGGAGCCATTGACGTTGCCATAACCATGCTGCTGGCTGAAACGTTGGTTCTGGTGCTTTTTATGGTAGTGGTTTTTCACCTTCCGAAGTTTACCAACTTTTCAGGAAGAGGCTCACGCATCAGAGATGCCGTAATTGCCATTTTTACCGGGAGTTTCATGACCGGACTTGTACTCAAAGCTGGTCAAATGGATCCGGCAGGAAGGGTTTCGGCATTTTACACTGAAAATGCCCTGCCTCTGGCACACGGTAAAAACGTTGTAAATGTGATACTGGTCGATTTCAGGGCTCTTGACACCCTGGGTGAAATTACTGTTCTTGTTATCGCTGCCATCGGTGTAGCTGCTTTGCTTAAACTAAAGTCGAAGAAAGGTAGTGCTGCATGAAATCACACATCGTAAGACTTGCTGCATCGAAGCTGCTGCCCTTCACACTCCTGCTCTCGGCAATCGTATTTTACCGGGGCCACAATGAGCCGGGCGGCGGATTTATCGGAGGACTTATGGCGGCCGCCGGATTCGTATTTTATGCACTGGCATTCGACACCCATGAAGCCGAAAAGAAACTCCGGGTCAGTCCGCTTACGCTTATTATTGCCGGACTATCAGCAGCATTCATCAGTACTTTGCCGGCACTTTTCGCCGGGAACCCGTTTTTCACCGGCGAGTGGGTTTCGGTAACCCTGCCTTTAATCGGAAAAATAAAAGCCGGAACACCTCTGATGTTTGACCTCGGGGTATACTTTACAGTGTGGGGGGTGATGCTGACCATAATTTTTAACCTGATGGAAGAATAATGGAAACACTGCTTGCAATCGTAATCGGAATACTATACGCGGCAGGGGTTTACCTCCTGCTCCGCAGAAGCATAGTGAAACTTATCCTGGGCATATTATTTTTCAGTCACGCCACCAATCTGCTGATACTTGTTGCAGGCGGACTTGTAAAAGCACAGCCTCAGTTTGCCGGAGATGCTTCACTAACGATTAATTCTACCGACCCGCTCCCTCAGGCACTGATCCTTACTGCTATTGTTATTGGCTTTGGAATTACGGCTTTTGCGCTTGCATTAATGTACCGGTTTTACAAATCAACGGGTACCGAAGATCTTGACGAACTAAAGGAAGGAGAGCACAAATGATATTACCGGCAATGCCTGTTTTGCTTCCGCTGATGACCATCATCTTTCTGCTGCTGAACTTCAGGCAGCGGGCCTGGCAGCCGTGGATCGGACTAACCGGGGCTTTGCTTCAGCTTGCGTTATCGGTAATACTGGCTATACAAGTCAACCGCAATGGAATAATGGTACTTCATACCGGAGGCTGGGAAGCACCGGTAGGCATAACACTGGTTGTTGACGGTTTCAGTTCGATTATGCTGGTACTTACATCCATCATTGCTGTAAGTATCAGCATCTACTCCATCGATGCCGTTGACCGTCAGCGGCAATCGTTTTTCTATTTCCCAATGGTACACGGACTTCTGATGGGCGTAAACGGAGCCTTCATCACGGGCGATATCTTCAATCTTTACGTTTGGTTTGAAGTGATGCTTATGTCGTCGTTTGTTTTAATAACACTCGGGAGTGAAAAAAAGCAGCTTACCGGTGCAGTCAAATACGTTACCCTGAATTTGGTATCGTCCATGTTTTTCCTTGCCGGGATTGGACTGCTGTATGGTAAAACCGGCACGCTGAATATGGCAGATCTGGCCCTGCGTTTTTCAGGTTCTGAAAGCAACATATTGATAAACACATCGGCAGTACTCTTTTTTGTGGCCTTTTCGATAAAGGCAGCTGTTTTTCCGTTTTTCTTCTGGCTTCCTGCATCCTATCACACCCCTCCTATTGCTGTTACAGCGCTTTTTGCCGGGTTGTTGACCAAAGTCGGGGTTTATTCGATGATACGCTTTTACACCCTGTTTTTCGTTCAAAACCAGCTTTTCTGGCACCCGCTTTTTCTATGGATTGGCGGATTCACCATGGTTGTCGGGGTTCTTACCGCAGCTTCGCAATACGACATCCGGAAAATCCTCTCATTCCATATCATCAGCCAGATTGGCTATATGGTTATGGGACTTGGAATTTATACCGTTGCCGGGATAGCCGGAGCCATCTTCTACATGGCGCATAACATCGTTGCAAAAACAAACACATTTCTGGTTGCCGGGCTTATAAACCGCGTTACGGGCTGCTATGACTTAAAATCGATCGGGGGGCTTTACAAAGTGAGGCCCTTGCTTGCAGTGCTTTTTATTATTCCGGCATTCGGACTTGCCGGCATCCCTCCCCTTTCGGGTTTTTTCGGGAAGCTGATACTGATATCGGCCGGTTTCAGTGCTGGTGAATATGTGATTTCTTTTATAGCTTTGGCAGTGGGATTGTTTACCTTGTTCTCTATGGTTAAAATCTGGAACGAGGCATTCTGGAAGCCCGTATCCGGGGAAGGAAACAAAACGGACAGGCTGCCGGCGTCAATGATTATTCCGGTTGTGATGCTGGGTATGCTAACATTGCTGATGGGTCTGGCGGTGAAACCAATGCTTGAAATTGCGGAGAACGCTGCCGCAAGCCTCCTTGATCCGGCGTCTTATATACGGGCCGTACTGGGAAGCACTCATATAAATCCTTAACCATGAACAGATTGAAAAAAATCATTGAAAACACCTTCGACTTTTTCATATTCCTTCTGTTTTACCTGAAGGAGATGGTAAAGGCGAATTTGCTTCTGGCCCGTGATATACTGAGTCCGCGCATGAAAATAAGTCCGGCCATCGTAAAAATTCCAATCCGGGCCAGTAGCGGTATCCAGCTGCTGGCACTGTTCAACCTGATAACGATGACGCCGGGCAGTTTGTGCCTGGACATTGATGCCGACAAAACCCATATCTATGTTCATGGATTGTACGTAAAAGACCGCGATTCGTTCGAAAAAGAAATTCGCGAAGGAATGGAAAAAAGAATAATGGAGGTATTTGAATGATGGATAATTTGCCGGAACTCCCTGTATGGGTTGAAATGCTAACGCTTGCACTACTTTCGTCAGCCATGCTTTTGGCGCTGATACGGCTCTACAGAGGCCCTTCACCGGCCGACCGCATCGTGGCGCTAGATCTTATTGCATCCGTTACCCTTTGCTTTGCCGTGGCATTTGCGGTAATTTCCGGTGTCAGCAGGTACCTCGATATAGCTGCCATTGTTGCGTTGGTAACCTTTATAGGTACGGTAGCCTATGCGACGTATTTAAAAAAGAGATACAATGACTAGCAGTGTGATTACATCCTTCTTTCTGATTGCCGGAGCTTTTTTTTCACTGCTTGCGGCTATAGGGGTATTGCGGTTTCCGGATCTTTACACCCGAATGCATGCCGCCACCAAAGCACCTGCATTCGGTCTTTTACTGCTTCAGACCGGGGCTGCTGTATATTTTTCTTCCCTTTATACAACACTCATCAGCATACTGGTAATAGTAATTATCTTTCTGACTGCACCAGTTGCATCGCACCTAATCAGCAGAGTGGCTCATTATACAGGCACACAAAAATGGAGTAAAACGCTGATCGACGAACTTGAAGCTGAATCGATAATACCGGAGGCAAGTGAAAAAACCGGCGGAGAAGAATCTTCGTAAAGAAAACAGCAATTGCTTCAATTAATGCATCATTTCATAAATTCACTAAAAACAACACACATGAAAAAGATTGTACTGATGATTATTGCGGGGCTGTTTTTTGCAGCCTGCAATCAGCCTGCCGGAGGGGAACAAAAGGAGAGCACTGAAGTAAACGTTGAAGCAGTAAAAACAATTAAACTGCACGTAACGGGTATGACTTGCGAAGGTTGTGAAAACACGGTTATGAAAGCTCTAAACGGGCTTGAGGGAGTAACGCTTTCGAGTGCATCGCACATTGATGAGCGTGCAGAGGTAAGCTTCGACACCACGCTGACAAGCCTTGATGAAATCGCGCTGGCGATAGAAGGCGTTGGGTATAGCGTTGAAGGGCTGGTTCAGGACGAAGATACGGAATAGGCACGGCTGTCATCAGCCATAAACCGTCGGATTTCCGTCCTTCGATTAAACAGAAATCATAGCAAACGGCGAATTCCGGATCATTTTCTGCTTTACGGGAGAGTGATCCGGAAACGCTTTTTTCCCGGCATCACCAGTAAACATCATCAAAAAAGGTATTTTGTTTAACGATCATAAACAAAACCAAAATGGCATTCCTTTCATAATGCTGTTTATCAGTAGTCAGACATGATCTTGCACAAAGCAGCAAGCGAAAGTCTTAAACAATTAAGACAAAATCTAAATTAAAATAATTTTTTTTGTTCCGTTTGTTTCTCCTTATTTTTGGGCAACAAAGCAAAAAATTATGCAAAACAAAAACATATTTCTACGGGCCTTCAACTTTTATTACGAAGGATTCAGGAGCATGACCCTGGGCAGGACCCTTTGGCTCATCATTCTTATTAAGCTTTTTGTGATGTTTGTCATCCTGAAGCTATTCTTTTTTCCCAATTTTCTCAAGACAAACTTCAGCACCGATGAGGAGCGAAGCGATTATGTAATTGAACAATTAACAAAACCAAATAACTAGAACAACATGACAGAAGCATTCGACTACTCACTGATTGATTGGTCACGTGCGCAATTTGCGCTTACGGCCATGTATCACTGGATATTTGTTCCGCTTACGCTTGGTCTGGGGTTTATCATGGCCATCATGGAGACCATTTATGTAAGGACAGGAAATCCGGAATGGAAGCGCATCACCAAATTCTGGATGACCATTTTTGGTATCAATTTCGCAATTGGAGTTGCAACGGGAATTATTCTGGAGTTTGAATTCGGAACCAACTGGTCGAACTACTCCTGGTTTGTCGGCGACATTTTCGGAGCACCGCTTGCCATCGAAGGAATTATGGCCTTTTTCCTGGAATCCACTTTTATTGCCGTAATGTTTTTCGGATGGAATAAGGTAAGCAAGAAATTCCATCTGGTTTCAACATGGCTTGTGGCGTTCGGAGCCAGTCTGTCGGCTCTCTGGATTCTGGTAGCCAACGCATGGATGCAGCTTCCGGTGGGAATGAAATTCAACCCTGAAACTGCGCGCAACGAAATGCACAACTTCTGGGATGTTCTGTTGTCGCCCATGGCTGTCAGCAAATTCACCCATACCATTTCTTCCTCCTATCTGCTGGCTGCAATAGTAGTTATCGGCATCAGCTCGTGGTATCTTTTGCGTAAGCGCCATATTGTTTTTGCCAAACGCAGCATCGTGGTAGCTGCAGTATTCGGACTGATTACTTCCATTTTTACCATACTCACGGGTGACTACAGCGCCCGGGTTGTAGCGCAGAACCAGCCCATGAAATTTGCTGCATTTGAAGGACTTTACGTCGGTCAGACACGCGCCCCGCTGGTAGCCATAGGTGTTATGTCCACCAGTCCGGAAGATCCCGACAATGAGAACATCAAGGACTTCGTTTTCAAAATCGAAATTCCCAACTTCCTTTCCTACATGGCTTTTCAGGATATCAACGCCTTTGTTCCCGGTATCCGCGACCTGATGGAGGGCAATGAGAAATACAACATTCCCTCTGCTGCTGAAAAAATTGCCCGTGGAAAGCTGGCAATTGATGCTCTCGCCGAATTCAAATTAGCCAAAGAGGCTCAGGATCAGGCCAAGATGGACGAGGCCAGGCAAATTCTCGATGAAAACTTCCAGTACTTCGGATACGGTTACTTTGTTGACGACCCTTCACGGCTTGTTCCCAGCGTTCCGATTACATTCTACAGCTTCCACATAATGGTAGCACTTGGAATGTGGTTCATGATGTTTTTTGCCATCGTTCTTCTGCTTGTATACAAAGGGAAAATATCGCAGTCGAAATTCTGGCTTACCATTGGAATTGTAAACATCCCGCTTGCCTACATTGCAAGTCAATCGGGATGGATAACCGCAGAAATGGGACGTCAACCGTGGGTAATCCAGGATCTGATGCCCACCATGGCTGCCGTTTCGCGACTCGACACCAATGCAGTTATCACTACGTTCATTCTGTTTGGGGTTGTATTTACCACCCTGCTGATTGCCGAGCTCAAGATTATGTTTAAGCAAATTAAAATAGGACCCAAACAAGAAGGAGGACACTGATATGTTTGAAACATTCGAATTATATACACTTCAACAATACTGGTGGATTATTATATCTCTGCTGGCAAGCCTGCTGGTTTTCCTGATGTTTGTGCAGGGAGGTCAAACCCTTATCTACCAGCTTGGAAAAACTGAAACCGAACGTTCACTGATCATCAATACCCTGGGCCGTAAATGGGAGCTCACTTTTACCACTCTGGTCACCTTCGGCGGAGCCTTTTTCGCATCCTTTCCGCTTTTTTATTCCACCAGCTTTGGCGGTGCTTACTGGGTGTGGATGGCCATACTTTTCGCTTTCGTTATCCAGGCTATATCCTACGAGTACCGAACCAAACCAGCCAATTTTCTGGGAAGAAAAACCTATGAAGTTTTCCTGTTCCTGAACGGACTGCTTGGAACCATTCTGATAGGAACCGCGGTAGGAACGTTCTTTAACGGTGCAAACTTCTCGGTCGATAAAATGAACCTTACCAACATCTACGACTCAGCCATCTCACGCTGGGAAACCCCGTTTCACGGACTTGAAGCCGTGTTGAATATCCATAACGTAGCTCTCGGACTATCGGTATTTTTCCTTGCAAGGGTACTGGGCATTCTATACATTGTTAACAGTGTAAACGAGGAGAACATCCTCGTACGTGCCCGCAGGCAAATGTGGAACAACGCCGTTCCATTTCTGGTGTTTTTCCTGTATTTTGTTATTTATCTCCTTTTGAAACAAGGTTTTGCTGTTAATCCTGAAACCGGAGAAATTTTTATGGAGAAATACAAATACCTGCACAACCTGCTGCAAATGCCGGTGGTTCTGATACTGTTCCTTGCCGGCGTGGCAGGCGTTCTTTACGGAATCTCCAGTTTCCTTTTCTGCCGAAGCCGCAAAGCAATATGGTTTGGGGGCGCAGGAACAGTTCTGGCTGTATTCTCCCTGCTGCTCATCGCCGGACTCAACAATACGGCCTATTATCCCTCGCTTCACAATCTTCAGCATTCACTTACCATACGCAACAGCTCTTCAAGTCATTACACGCTCACTGCCATGAGCTATGTATCGTTGTTTGTCCCGGTAGTGATTGCGTACATCTACGTCGCATGGAAGTCTATCAACAACAAGCCGATCGAGAAATCGGATCTTGACGACGACAGTTCACACATCTATTAATCGTTAACTTTAAACTGAGCGCAAATGTATTTAGATAAAATTTTATGGTTTCTTGCCTGGCCGGGAATGATCGTTTTCTCCTATTACATGACCCGGTGGGCCCTGAAAAAGCTCGACCGTCAGATAATGGAGGATGAGATAGTTGACCCCAATCCCTGATTTTCGGGATTATTTGTAAATTTTTAATCTGCAGCCGGGTTCTACCCGGCTGCTTTTTTCTACAGCCTTTGAAGATGCCGGGGTTGACAAAAAGTAACGTCCCCGGAAAGGTATTGTTTTATTTCTTCTTACTTGCGAGATAAATGTAAGTAAACAGCGGTACAAAAGTTATCCCCAGTACAAAAGGCAGAAACCATAATCCGGGTCCGCTGCCGGAGTCGCCGGCATTCTGAACAGTCTTCATTGCAATCACTCCAAACATAATTACCACAGCGAGTTTCAGAATACGCAAAAGGCGGACGGCAAGGGTGTACTGCCGGAGTGCGTTTTCGGGGGTTATTTTAACCGGATAATTGAATACACGCGGAAAACGGCTGAGAATTGTAATCCCCGCAAACATTATGGTTGAAATAGCCGGGAGAGCAAATAACGAGGCCTTGCCGCCATAGCCGTCGGCCTCTCCCAATGCATTGAAGTGAGTAGCAATGGTATCGGGGAGTTTGGGGTAATGCATCAGCACGAAAATCCATACTCCAAGAATCGTCATATAGCCGGCAACTTCCAGAATAACATCCACCGGCGTAGTTTCGGGAAGAGAATCGGGTCGTTTTTGTTTTTCCACAGAATTGAGAGTTTCAGGGCAGCCGATACAGTGCCGTGTGGTTTGATGGATTATGAAGCACTTCCACCGGGATATGTACTTCATCTCAAAACAGCCAAACGCTGACCGGATGCCACTATTATTGCAATTTTTCTATCTTTTCGTTCACTTTGTCAATGAAACCGTGATATTTCTCCGGAACATTGCTTTTCATCTGGTCTAACAACCAAAACCTTCTGGTTTCATTCAGACTGTATTCAATGTAAAGACCACCCCAATCGCCGGCATCCGGTTGTCCGATAACAGTTCCGGGTTCATCAAGCAAGTCTGCCGGGAAAAAATTTACCAGGTCTTTTGCTGCATCAAACTTATCTCTGGACAGGTCAACCCATTTTCCGTCGTAAAAATTCTGTGAATCCGGGTACCGGTCGCTGGAATCTTCAAAAAGAATGTCATTCTCAAGCCTGTAAATTTCAATGCATTGTTCTCCTTTACATTCTCCATAAAAATGACCGAAAATGATATAGTCCGATGCCAAAGGTTCTGAACTGTCTTTAATGCAGGACGTCACCAATACAATCGACAGGCAGGATGTGATTATTATATTTCGTGTCATTGATTTTTTTTATCCGTTAAACAATCGTTTCCGTTAGTAACAACAATGTCGTCAGCAATATTATTGTTTGGAATAAAGCAATAGTCAGATGAAGCAGAAACGAATGTAAAATTAAGCAAAAAGGCTATTACTCCGATACTATCGTTAACTTGAAGGGAGATAATATGGTACCGGAACGGGCAATTGAAAAGTGAGCACCGGAAGCGGGAATGCCTAGGACGGGGGATGCAGAAGCCTCTGACAATAAAAATGCAATTTACAAAACTATGAATAGTGTAAACTATTAACTTTGTAGCTTGTCAATTCAATGTAAATACTTCCAAAGCATTCAATTCATGAGAAATTCATTATTCAGGATCCTGGCAGTTCTTTATCTGCTGGGAGGGTTGCTTTCGTTACAGAGCGTTCAGTCACAGGTTCCCGCGAACGACACGGCCACCTACCCTTACTGGGTAGAGCTGATGCAAAATCCCGATGCAAACTTTTTTGAAACCCAACGCGCATTTGAGCAGTACTGGGAAGGTAGAGAAGTTACTAAAGGCAGTGGTTTCAAGCCATTTAAGCGCTGGGAATACATGATGCAGCAGCGCGTTACACCGGATGGCCGCCGTCCGGCTCCGGACCGGAACATCCGTGCCTGGAACGAATATACGGCTTCCAATTCAACCCGTGAGCGATCGGGTGACTGGTCTCCCCTGGGGCCTTTTACCGTTCCTTCGGGTTATAACGGATACAGGGGGCTTGGCCGTGTTAATGCCATTGCCTTCCATCCTACCGATCCCAATACCATTTTTATTGGTGCACCTTCAGGCGGACTGTGGGCTACCCACGATGGCGGACTTACCTGGTACAGCCATACCGATGTTATGCCAACACTCGGAGTTTCGGCGATAGCCGTTGACTATACCAATCCCGACATCCTGTATATGGGCACCGGCGACCGCGATGCCGGCGATGCTGCCGGTCTGGGCGTTTGGAAGAGTTTCGACGGCGGCATAACTTGGATTCCTTCCAGTACAGGCATGGGTAACGTTACCGTTGGGCGTTTGCTTTTGCACCCCGACGATCCTCAGATTATTCTTGCCGCCACAAGCTCAGGTCTTTATAAAACTATCAATGCAGGTGCAACCTGGGTTCGTAAAGCTTCCGGCAATTTCAAGGAGGTGGTATTCAAGCCGGGAAATCCAGACATCGTATACGGAGCAGTGAGCGGAACATTTTACCGTTCAACCGATAACGGTGAAACGTTCACCACTATCAACAACGGACTTCCCGGCGGCAGCCGCGGAGTTATAGGTGTTTCTCCGGCAAATCCTGAAATCGTATATTTCCTGATTACCAACAGCGACTCCTTCAAAGGGCTTTACCGCTCTGAAGACAGCGGACTTTCCTTCACCGTACGTTCTACCACGCCAAACATTATGGCATGGGATTGCCAGGGGGGAAGCGGCGGACAGGCATGGTACGATCTGGACATCTCGGTTGATCCCAACAACGCAGAAATTATACATGCCGGTGGCGTAAATATCTTTAAATCAACCAACGGCGGATCCAGCTGGTTTATCACAGCGCACTGGTACGGCGGCTGCGGCGTACAATCGGTACATGCCGACCTGCACATACTCGAATACAATCCACTAAACAACCGCCTGTATGCAGGCAACGATGGCGGGGTGTACTGGACTGCAAACGGCGGACAATCGTGGACGGAGATTTCCAATGGACTTGTTATCAGCCAGGCATACAAAATCGGACAAAGTGCCACCAACAAAAATTTCGTTATCAATGGATACCAGGACAACGGCACCTCTACATTTACCGGAACGGAATGGATTGCCGTTGGTGGCGGAGACGGGATGGAATGCGCATTTGACCCCATCGATGACCGTTATAGCTATTCAACTATATATTATGGCTCTATCAACCGTATTTTCAACCACAACAGCCAGGGACAGATTGCCGGGCAGGGTTCCAACGGAATCACCGAGGGAGGTGCATGGGTAACTCCCTTTCTTATCGACCATTTCGACGGCAACGTGATGTTCATAGGTTACAAAAACGTATGGAGAAGCACCAACATCAAAGCCGGCAACACCGGCTCGGTGAGCTGGACAAAAATCTCAAACATCAACACCAGCAACCTCAGCGTTCTTGTTCAATCCCGAGCCAACACCAACATTATTTATGCCGCGAGCGGAAACCTTCTTTACCGCAGCGACAACGTAAAAGATGCGTCGGTTGTCTGGAACACCTTGACACCCAACCTCCCCACCAACAACACCATATCTGCTATTGAAGCCAGCCCGGTTGATGAAAACATCGTATATCTGGTGCAGCAGAACCGCGTGTTCAAATCAGCGGACAAAGGATACACCTGGACGGAAATTACCGGAACACTGCCGGATGTACAGATGAACACCATTGCATACTATCGCAACAGCAACGAAGGTCTTTATCTTGGAACCGATATTGGTGTATTCTACCGTGACGGAAGCATGAACGACTGGATCTTATTCTCCGACGGACTGCCGGCAGCCATACTGGTAACCGAGCTTGAAATATACTACGATCCTGCAGGGCCAAACGGCGATGTAATACGTGCAGGTTCATACGGACGCGGACTCTGGGAGTCGCCAGTAAGCTACTCAAGTCCTCTTGCGGATTTTTCAGCAAGTGAGACGATAGTACCTGCCGGATGCCCTGTAACATTTACCGACCTTTCAACGGGTATTCCGTTTGACTGGTTCTGGTCGTTCCCCGGGTCCAACACTCCTTCATCCAATTTAAGAAATCCCGGCAACATCACCTGGAGCGAACCCGGAACCTATTCGGTAAGCCTGACTGTATCAAACCCTGCCGGAACGAGTACTGAATTGAAATCGGGTTATATCATTGTAAGTGACACGATTCTGCCGCTTCCCGAATTCAGTGCCGACAAGCGCGTTTTCTGCTCGGGCGACAATGCTGTGGTCAGATTTTCTGACGCGTCCATGTATTGTCCGATTGAATGGCACTGGACCATAGAACCAGACGATTATATCTTTGTAAACGGCACCGATGCCGGATCAAGAAATCCCGAAGTACTCTTCAACAGCCCCGGAAATTACAGTATCACTCTTGAAACCTCCAATATTAACGGTACAAAAGCTGTAACCAAAACCAATTACATACAGGTTGGCGGCATGACTCTGCCGTTTACCGAAGACTGGGAGAGTATGACGCTACAGGCCAATTCCTGGACAGTGCAAAATCCCGACAACAAAAATACGTGGGAAGTGGCTCAGGTACAGGGAAGCAGTCCCGGTACCACTGCTATCCGTATGAACTTCTTCGATTATTCCTCCGCACCCGGCCCCCGCGACCGGCTTATCACACCACCGTTTAATCTGAGCGGATTAAATTCAGCATATCTTGGTTTTGAGCACGCTTACATCCGGCGGTATCAGCAGATATCCGACTCCCTTATCGTTTTTGTATCCACCGATTGCGGCTTTAGCTGGGACAGGGTATTTGCAATTGCCGAAGACGGAACCGGCAACTTTCAAACGCATGAAATCGTGGATAACGGACTATACACTCCCGAGTCTCCCGCAGACTGGTGCGGAACCGGCAGTAATCCTCTTTGTTTGCTGATTGATTTATCGGCATACATTGGCAGCAACGATGTGATGATCGCTTTTGAATCCTATCATCGCAGGGGTAACAGCCTCTATCTCGACAACATTGTTGTTAGTGAGCTGGTAAATACCGAACTGCCTGCGACCAACAGCGCCGGAATTACACTCTACCCCAACCCGGGAAGGGATATCTTCAATATTGTTTCAGGCAGTCCGATGACTCAGGTTGAGCTGTCGCTTTACAACACCCTGGGAAGGAAAATAATGCAGCAGAAAGCCGGTAGCGGCTATCATTTTACTCTTTCTACCGGTAACCTTCCGGCGGGAATTTACATTCTGCGCATCGATTCGAAAGAAGAAAGCCGTCAGATAAAGCTTATCGTAGAATAACTATTTGAACTGCAGAAGGATACACAGCGGCAGGCACAGAGTGCCTGCCGCTGTGCTTTTTCCGGGAAGGGCCATAAACGGTTTCAAATCAAAAACCGAAGAGTTGCTTTTTACCCGGTTACGGCAGTCATACAGGGTTATGATTTCCGTATGGCAGCAGTTTCTTATTACCTTTGCGGGAATTCGAATCAAAATGAACCTGTTCTACATTCCCGGCAAGGACCTCAAACAAGCTTTTGACCATGGGGATTTACTCCATGAACTGCCAGCCGATGAAGTCGCGCATCTCAGGGTTATGCGGCTAAAACCGGGCGATCTTTGTTTGGTAACCGATGGCATCGGGAATTTTGCCGCTGCAATTTTACAGGAGATTTCAGGCAAACGGTGCATTGTAAATCTACAGAATGTAACTTCCGTTGAGTCCGTTAACTTCCGGATACTAATGGCGGTGGCACCGACAAAGAATATCGCCCGGTATGAGTGGTTTATTGAAAAAGCAACCGAACTGGGAGTGGATGAGATTTTTCCGTTGTGGTGCGACCATTCGGAACGGGCAAAACTAAGGATCGACCGCCTTCAGAAAGTGGCCGCTGCTGCCATGAAACAGTCGCAGAAAGCAAGGATGCCGCTTGTACATGAACCTCAGATCCTGGGCAAATTACTTCAAAGCGGTCTTGCAAACGGCAACCGGTTTATTGCCTGGATCGACGAATCGGTTCAAGTTCATCTGAAAGATGCCTGCCAACCAGCCAGAGACACTCTCATACTCATAGGACCTGAAGGCGATTTCAGTAAAGCAGAAGTTAACGAAGCCCTGCGCAAGGGCTTTCAGCCGGTTTCGCTTGGCAAAGCAAGGCTCAGAACGGAAACGGCCGCTGTTGCTGCGTGCCACATAGCCAACCTTGTTAACACCTGAGCCGGATCGCATTTCAACACCACTGAATGAACCAAGCCGAAAAATTATCACCGGCATAACGATTCACAGAGTCCCTTAATTCCACAAAAGAAGAACGATATTGATACCTATCTTTGTGAAGCCAATCAAAATAACCATGAAAATTACATTTCGCCTTCTGCTATTGATAATTCCCCTGTTACTGACTTCCGGCGGCCCGCCCCACGCGGTTCAGATTGCACTGCTTAAATACAGAGGAGGGGGCGACTGGTATGCCAATCCTACATCGCTTACCAATCTGATTAATTTTTGCAACAAAAACCTTAAGACCGCAATTGATCCGGAATATGCAACGGTAGATGCAGGGAGCAGTGAGATTTTCAACCATCCGTTTATCCACATGACCGGGCACGGCAATGTGCTGTTTGATGAGCAGGAAGCCATGAATCTGCGGACATATCTGATTGCCGGCGGTTTTCTTCACATCGACGACAACTATGGTATGGATCCATACGTCAGGACTCAGATGAAAAAAGTATTTCCGGAGCTTGACTTTATGGAACTGCCTTTTTCACATCCTGTGTACAACATTCGGTATCCGTTCCCGAACGGGCTTCCTAAAATTCACGAACACGACAACAAGCCACCTCAGGGGTTCGGGCTCATATGGGAAGGGCGTCTGGTATGCTTTTATTCTTACGAAACCGATCTCGGCGACGGATGGGAAGACCAGGCAGTACATAACGACTCGGAGGAAACCCGGCTGAAGGCACTAAGGATGGGTGCAAATCTGATACAATATGCTTTTTCCAAATAAAGTTCCCGGACTCATGCAATTTGCCGGATTACATCCCGCAAAGGCAATCAATCGAGTACCAGGTAACGGTTCACTTCCGCAATTTTCTGAGGACTTCCGAACAGATAGAGCATATCGTCAGTTTCTATTGTCATTTCGGGTTTTATTTCGGTGATGTAGCGATTATTCCTCCGGATTGCCAGTATGGTGATATTAAACTGACTTTTTAAGCCACTTTCCAGCACAGATTTCCCGACAATTTTATTTGCCCCCCTTTGAACGGGCAATGTGGCGATCACCATATCGGGAATATTGAGTTGCATATGCGGCGGGCGCTGATGCGGGAAGCCTGACCCGGCCAGTAATTCATAATTACGAGCACGTATATGGCTGGAAAACGATTGTATTTTATCGTAAGGCACCAGATAGTGATTCAATACCCGGGTAAAAATCTGAATGGATGTTTCAAACTCTTCAGGAATCACTTCATCCGCTCCAAGTTTCAGGATCTGATCCATCTCGCTAACGTGCCTTGTTCTGACGATAAGATGTGCCGTTTCGGTAATACTCCTCAGGATGGAAATAATCTTTTTTGTTGCTTCCGGATCGGAGATCGCAATAACTGCCACTCTGGCTGTCTGAACATTAACGTGTTTCAGTATCAGATCGTCGGCAGCATCTCCGAACACAATGTTGAAGTTCTCGTTTTGCCCTTTTCGGAATATTTCCGGATCGAGTTCGATAACCACGTATGGAATTTCGGCCTGCAAAGCTGTACGGGCTACATTTTGGCCGTTAATTCCGAACCCTATGATAACAAGGTGGTCGTTCAGGCCTTTTCTTTCCACAGCAGGCTCTCCTTTTTTCCTGTTCTGGTAGTGAATAAGCCTTCGCCTGACTTTTGGCGAAAGTCCGGCCCGAAGGATGTAATCGGTCACACGATCGGCATTATCGCCCAAAAACGGCGTTACCATCATTGTAAGAATCGAGATAGCCAGGAAATACTGATATACATCACTAGTTATCAAACCGTTACGACTTCCAATCGTAGATAAAAGAAATGCGAACTCTCCGACCTGAAAAAGGGTAAAGCCGGTAATCATTGCAGTACGAAGCGGATAGCGCAGGATCAGCACCGTTGAAGTAACAGCAATATTTTTGAGAACAATAACAGCAATTGTAAAACCGGCCAGAAAAATAAAATGATCCAGAAAAAAGCGAAGGTCAAGAAGCATTCCGACGGAAACAAAGAAAAAGCTGATAAAAATCTCGCGAAAAGGCATGATGCTGGCAGTCGCCTGATGGCTGTAATCCGATTCGGAAATGATCAGTCCGGCAAAGAAGGCACCAAGAGCGAGAGACAGACCAACGCTTGACGTAAGCCATGCAGTGGCCAGACACAGGAGTACGATGGTGAGAATAAAAAGTTCGCGGCTCCTGGTTAAAACCACGCGCTGCAGCAATACCGGAACAACATACCTGGCCAGCAGTAAAAGCAGCGCAACGATAAGGATGAACTTCACAACCATACCCAGCAGGGCAACAGCAGGATTACCCCCGTTACCTGCTAAAAGTGGTGTAAGAAGTATCATCGGCACAACAATGATATCCTGAAATATCAGAATTGCCAGCGATATCCTGCCCTGCGGTGACGACATCTGTCCCTTTGCCGCCAGCATTTTCAGAACAATGGCAGTACTGCTGAGGCTTATCAGAAAGCCTATAAATACCGACTGAGCGACCGGAAGCCCCAAAACTCTTGAAACTGCATAGGTAAGAACAATGGTTCCGCCAACCTGAACAGCACCTCCAAGTATTACGGTTTGCTTTATTTTTGAAAGACTTTTCAGAGAAAACTCAATCCCAATCACAAAAAGAAGAAAAATAACACCGATTTCGGACAGGAGTTCCACTTCATGCGTAGCACTTATCAGGCTGAAACCATTGGGCCCGGCAATCATCCCGGTTATAAGGAAACCAATAATGGATGGAATTCCGAAACGCCTGAATATTAAAATTATAAATACTGATAGACCAAGAATGATAACAATTTCCCGTAGCAGAGGCAATTCCATAGGTACAACTTCTAGTTAACACCAGGCAAAAAACAATTCGATTACCGGCTGCAATTCAAACAGAGCGATTTGCCTTGCCGGCGTCCAGAAGGCATGTGTATCCAATCGGCATTCAAAGCCTGAGGATAGCAGTTCCTGATGCATGAAAGTAAGAAAAAAGAATTTATGCGGTAGTTATTTTTAAGAAGTAAATACAAGACTCTTTCCTGAAGCCAGCTTTACGCGGAAGGATGTTAAAAAAGCTGGCATCCCGGTACGAATCATATCAAGCGGCCATAAGTAATGAATTTGCCTGGCAAAGAATAAGAAAGAGCCAGTTATCAGAAAGTATACATGAATAAACAGACACGAATGCTGCAGAGGATTCCAGTCCATTAAAGGCAGATAAATTCCACGCGCCGGTTCTGAGCTTTATTTACAGGAGTATCGTTCGCTACCAGGGGTTTTGACTCTCCCGCCCCTTCCGTCTCCAGTCTGGAAGCGTCTATTCCATAGATTTTAACCAGGGCGTTCTTTACCGAAGCGGCCCTGCGCCCCGACAGATCGAGGTTAATCTTTTCGTCGCCATCGCTGTCGGTATGCCCGACAATCTTCACCCTCAGTGCCGGATTTTCCTTAAGTACGCCTGCTATTTCCTGCAGTGTGCCTTCCGATTCGGGTTTCGGATCGGCTTTGTTCACATCGAAGACAATTCCGTAAGTTACCAGGCGGCCTTCGGTAATCAGCTTGCTGCGTGTATCGGGTGAGGCAGTAGTTATTTTTATATTCGATACAAATGGCCAGCTGCCTGAATCCCAACCGGAAAAACGCAAACGGTTGAATTTTGTACCCTGATAGATGTTTGTTGGCATATCAAGGGTTTTCATACCTCCGTGGTAAATTCTGACCCTGCGGTTCTGTATCCAGATAATTACATGGTTTACAACTGATTTACTGACAGTTCCACGCGTCGATTCTCCCGTAATCCAGTCGTTGTCTCCCAAATTGTTATACCCTTTAGTTTCCCAGACTTCGTCGTCGATCCGGATATGCAGACCCCGGTCTCCAGGATACAGGTCATCGTTGAGTTCCCGGTGACTGGCATCCTCATACAGGGTAAGGGTTATACCGTAAGCATATTCATCATCCGGAACCAGATCAAATTCCAGAATAAAATTCGACGGGAAAACAATATCTCTTGTATAGTTATAAACAGCATCTTCGCCGTTCAGATAAAACCAGTGTCCCGGTGCAATATTCAGACTATTGATTTCTCCCGAACTGTTTGTTGTCCATAAAGCAGGAAAGTCTCCAGGTGCATCCTGTGAAAAGTCCTCGAAAAACAAGATTTTATCGCCCGGAACAAAATCGTATCTGCCGGTAGCTTTCAGAGGTTCTTCCTGTGTACCGGAGGATTTACCGTCAAAGCCGGAATCGGCGTTACCATTTTCTTCAGCAGACGAGCCTGCCGGCGCAGGCTTTTTGTTCTTCCCGGCCTCTTTCACCACTTCGCCTTCAAGTACATCAATCCCTTTATCAACCGCTTCATCAAGCCGCTGACCGGCCCGCTGCAAAACGTTTGATTTTACCTTGTCACGAACATTGATTTGGGCCGCAGCAATGCCGGCGGAGAAAATTAGCAGCATAAACAAAAAATGCGATTTCATATGCAGTGTCGTTTTAAACTCCGCTAAAATATACAGGCAAACTAAAAAGAAATTGTAAAAATCGGACACTAGCTTGTCTGCGATAAGAAAAACTTACAAATCGGATGTATGAGCAGACGAATAACAGTATGGAAAATCAATTTTAGCTACACAATATATAAATATCATGTAATGAATATTTTATAAATGGTTACCTTACTTCAGGCAACTACCAAAAGCCCTCTGCACTGCCTATACCATCGCTTCGCTTTCTCGGATGTGAAGGCACCCGGCAGAGGGGCGTGATTTGGTAAGAAGAAATCGGCTGCGACCTATTTTCTTGAAAAAAGACTGAATACGTAAAGCACCAGCCAGGCTCCGCCGGCAGAAATCAGGATTTTTAATAATAATCCGTCATCTCTGATGCCCAGCTTTCCGGCAAGCCATCCACCAACCACGGCGCCAACGATACCCACTACGATATTGCCGATAATTCCAAAACCCGATCCTTTCCAGACCAAACCGGCAAGCCATCCGGAAACGGCACCAACAAGCAAGAACCAAATAAAACCCATAATACCTGAATTTAAGTAAACAATAAAAACGGCTGAGCAGCATTTCCAATTCACACTAATACAAGCGTAAACCGGAATATTTTACTCCAATTTTGAGTGAAAAATAAGGTAATATAGCCAGGATTGCAATTAAACATGAAGAAAAATGACAAATTATCTTCTGCAAGCACAATATATGGGTGAAATTTCATAAATTTATTTATAGTAGAAATTAAAATCAGGGGATAGACTTTGGAACGAAAAAAGTCATCAATCTTAATAATTATATTACATAAGTTCATCGGATTTACTATAAAATATCCTGAACTTTTACTTAAATTTGCCAGACAACACATTGTAGAAACAAGGCATTAAGACAATGCAACACAAACTTTTGCGATCAGCGATTGCCACTTTATCAGTAATTTTTGTGCTGAATGCGTCAGCGCAGCAAATTACGGTCAGCGGTACGGTTACCTCATCAGACGAAAATACCGGGATACCTGGTGTAACGGTAAAGATCCGGGGGAAAAATACCGGTACGGTCACCGAAATGAATGGAACCTATACAATTCAGGCGACAAAAGGTGAAGTGCTGGAATTTAGTTATGTCGGTTATGCTGCCCGTGAAATTACCATAGGCAACTCAGCCCGCATCAACGTGGTATTATCGGCTGCGGTCAGTGAGTTGGGCGAGGTAGTTGTAACCGCTCTGGGTGTAAAAAGGCAGAAGCGGGAAGTCGGCTACACTATTGAGAGTGTACCTGCTGCTGAAATTCAGCTTTCGAATGCGGGAAACCTTGCAAATGCTCTCAGCGGGAGGTCGGCGGGTGTGCAGGTTATGAATTCGAACGGTGTTGATGGCGGAACCACCCGATTCGTGATTCGTGGCGTCAGAAATCTGAACGATAGAAATCACAACCAGCCATTAATCGTTGTTGACGGAGTACCCATGGAAAATGAACCTGGACTTACCGACATAGGTCGTGGTGTTGACTGGGGGTCGGCGCTCAACAACATCAATTCCTTCGATATTGAAAGCATCGATATTCTGAAAGGGCCTGCTGCTTCGGCCCTCTACGGATCGCGGGGAGCTAACGGGGTAGTGATGATCACCACCAAAAGGGGCGGACAGCAAAAAGGGCTGGGAATTTCCTACAACGTCGCGCATAAAGTAATTCAGCCATATCGTTTTCGCAAAGTGCAGGATATTTTCGGAGCAGGCGGTCCTCTCTCATTCCTGGAGCCTTCCTTTGAACTCAACGAAAACGGTGAACCTGTGTACCCGCGGGACATCTATTCCGACTTCGGCCCCCTGGGAGAACATACTGCCACTACATTCGGATATTACGGATCGGCCGTATCGTGGGGCCCGCGTATGGACGGGCAGATGATCCGGTGGTGGGACGGAGAACTCAGGCCCTGGTCGCCACAGCCCGGCAATCTCGACATATACTTCTCCAACGGATCAACCACCACCCACAACATCGCTTTCACCGGAGGCGGTGAAATGGGATCCATGCGTGTTTCATTGACAAACACCATGCATGAAGCCAACATCCCCAACAGCGACTTCAGGCAAACCACCATAAATTTGGGAAGCAATCTGAAAATTTCCGAAAAGGTGAGCAGCAATATTGCCATTTCGTATATGGATTATTACCGGCATAACAGTCCGACCATTGGAGAATCTGAAAACTCATTCGGCAAAGCCATGCTTTACAGCTGGCCCAGAAGTTATCAGGGGATCGAGAAGGAACATTACGCTGCTGCCAACGGTTCGATGATCGATTACCGAAGCAATTCACCGTATTACTACATCGATAAAAACTTCTGGTGGGGCGTTTACAACAAAAACACCAATCTGGATCGCAAAAAACTCATAGGAACGGTGGCCCTGAATTACCAGATAACGCCCTGGCTTAATGCGATGGGAAGATTTGGAATGGATTACACTTACAACGAATTTGAAACCCGGCACCGGCCAACCGATTCGCTTGGTCTGGTGGACGGATACTACGGTCACAGTCTGTCGCGCGATCAGGTAACCAATGCCGAATTTTTGATTATGGCGCACAAGGAAGATCTGGGCATTCCGGGATTCGATTTTAAATTCTCTTTCGGAGGAAACACCTGGACACGCAGCCAGTACGGGCTTTCGGCCAACTCCGGTGTTTGGACGCAGGCATGGGTATACTCCCTGTACAATGCCGAACGACCCGAACAGCGTGGACTTTCGGAAGGCCGGTTCGAGAAAAAGATCAACTCATTTTATGCCCTGATGAACCTGAGCTGGAAAGATTACCTATTTGCAGAATTTACCGGCCGAAGCGACTGGTCATCGACGCTTCCTAAATACAGCAACAACTACTTCTACCCTTCCGTATCGTTCAGCTTCCTGCCTTCAGAAGCTTTCCGCATGAGCAGCTCCTGGCTAAGCCAGTGGAGACTGAGAGGAGCCTATGCGTTGACGGCTATTGATACCGATCCGTATAAACTTGATTTTGTGTATTCTTCCGGAAATTTTGGAGGCGATAAAACATCCGCATTGCCCTATACTATTCCTCCGTACTCGCTCGAACCTCAGTTTTCCGCATCCTGGGAAGTTGGCTCAATCCTGGGCTTCTTCAACGATCGTATCGATCTGAATTTCACCTATTACTATATCAGCAGCTACAACCAGATCATGAATTCTCCGCTGCCGGTATCTTCAGGAGCCGGACAAATTACCATCAATACGGGAGAACTCGAAAACAAGGGTATTGAAATAATACTGAATACCGTACCTGTCGAATCCCGCAACCTTACGATTCAAGCAGGGCTGAATTTTACACGAAACCGGAACAAAGTGCTGAGTTTGGGTGAAGCTGCCGAAATATATGAAATCGCCAACATATGGGGAGGCAACGGGCCCGCTATTGCTGTGGAGCCGGGGCAGGACTTCGGAACCATTATCGGTTGGGATTACATTTACCATCCCGACAACGGACAACCCATACTGAACGATGCGGGTACCCATTACCTGATGACCGACAACAGAGTTCCCATTGGCAATGCATCGCCGGACTTCCTTGCAGGATTCACCACGCGACTCCGATGGAAGGGCTTTACACTCAGCACCCTGATCGACACCAAATGGGGAGGGGATGTCTACAGCGGAACCTACGTAACGAACGTCCACACGGGACAGAGTCCCTCAACCCTGAGCGAACGCCTTGGGGAAGGGCTTCCCTATACCGATCCTGTGGGTAATGTCAGGAATGTAGGTGTGATTCTTCCGGGGGTATATGCCAACGGCATGCCCAATGACAAAGTGGTTCATTACTATTTCAAGTACATGCCAAATGCAGGAGGCTGGGGTAAATTTCTCTCCACCCCGGGCATCTTTGAAAACTCCTGGGTAAAGATGCGCGAAATTGCATTTTCGTATCGGTTGTCCCCAATACTGCTGAAGAAGGTAAAATTTATTCAGCAACTGTCTGTTAACCTGGTAGGCAGGGATCTTTTCTACATCTATACAACATTACCCGACAATATAAATCCGGAAGGTGCCAATGGTTCCGGGAACGCCCAGGGCCTGGAGTGGGGAGCATTCCCCGGATTCAGGTCGGTAACCCTAGGTGCCAATGTTCATTTCTGATCCTGAAGAATCATGAAAAAGAAAATCCTTTATATGCTGTTGCTTCCGCTCGCTCTTATCATCCCCTCGTCCTGCGATAAGGGCTTTGAAGAACTGAATAAAAACCCTTTTGAATCGGTGGAAACCGACATCGGGCCTTTGTTTAACAAGGCTGTTGCCTCTCTGGTACTAGGATGGAACGAGCAATTTTACATCAACAACGAAGCCTTATACAGCTACACCGAACTCGGGGCGCTCACCCAGCAGGCCTGGCCCAACATCAATATTGGTTCGGAAGAAGTCTGGACCAACTATTACACCACCCTGGCGATCATCCGCGACATCGAACGCCGTTTCGACGCTTACGGTGGCAGTCAGGAAGAACTCGTGAATGCCCGTGCAATGCTGAAAATTCTATTGGCTGTTAAAACCTTTAAAGTTACCGACCTATTCGGCGATATCCCTTTTTTCAATGCTGGCCGCGGATTTGAATCCCTCGAATATGCCCGTCCGGCCTTCGACAGTCAGAAAGACATTTACCTGTTTTTGCTCAACGAACTTGCCTGGGCCGATGAGAACATTAATGCCACAGCCAGCCCCGTGACATCTGAAAACATTCCGCTTTATAGTCTGGCATCGTACGACAACCTGTTTTATGGTGACATGCTGAAATGGAAACGGTTTGCCAATTCCCTGCGTTTGCGGTATGCCTTGCGGATGTCGGAAAAAATGCCGGCTGAAGCCGGCGAAATTGCCGCAGATATAATTTCCGGAAACAAACCTCTGCTTAACGGTACCGGCAACGACGTGGTAATGTCGCCCATCGTACAGGGATGGGAAAACACTGCAGTAAACTGGTCGTTCAGGGAACACGGGAAGTTGCGTATGGGCGAAACTATATGGAAAATGCTCTCAGAGACCGATGCAGCCGACGGCAGCGGAATCTTTGATCCCAGGGCATACATATTTTTTGAAACCAACAATGCCGGAGAGTGGAGAGCCTTCCCCCAGGTGCTCACTCCTGAAACCCCCTCGGAGGGCGGGGTACCCTACCATCTGCACCGCGACAACAACTACGCTGTTAAGGGCTCGGCCTGCAACTTCTCCCCTTTTAACTACTATCTGATACGGGAAGAAAAAAGCATTCCGGAGATCTTGATGACGGTGGCTGAGGTGAAGTTCCTGCTTGCTGAAATTTACTTCCGGGGCATCGGCGTTGCACGCGATCAGAGCATGGCGCAGGGAATGTACCTTGAAGGTGTAGTAGCATCCATGACTTACTGGCAGAACATTGTAAAGAACACATCCCGGTGGGTAAACCATGAACCTTTCCTCAGCGAATGGGAATTCTATTCCGTACTTGCCAATCCGGTTCTCGATATATTCAGCGCATCCGAAGAAGAGCAACTGGGATACATATATGCCCAGCGCTGGCTGGATGCATTCAGACAACCGGCCGAAGCCTACGCACTTACCCGAAGAACCATGGCAACTCCTTCATCAGGACTGCCATTAACACGATTCCGGCTGCAGTATCCGGTTTCGGAAACGCTTAACAATACTGCTAACTGGAATATTCAGGTAGGCACCATGGGTGGCCAGGATGCCCAAACTGTTAAAGTATGGTGGATGCAATAACATTCTGAATTGAAATATCTTCAACACAAACAGCAAGTTTATGAAAAACAAATTACTCACGATTGCATTGTTACTGGTCACATTGGTGGCCGGAGCTCAGATCGTTTCGGTTTACGACTTTAATTCACTGAATGCCGGAGGACTTAATAACCAGGATGGCTGGAAGACCATCGCTCAAACAGCCTCCAATTCCGGTGATTTTGAAATTGGCTACGCCAGTGGCGACGTTGTGGCTCCCGACGGAAGTCAGGCAGCCTTTTATCCGCACGGGGGTCCTGGCATTGGCCGGACGGCCACCCGAAAATCATCGGATAACTTCGAATTCAGCTTTGCCGGGGGCGTGGTTGAACTGGAAGCCGACATTCATAAAAACTGGTGGGGAGTGTTTTTTGGCGCCGGATTTGATGCTGATCAGGACGGACATATTGCACCCGGTCTGCCAACCGAACCCGATGACGGCGGCATTTACATTTACTGCCGGAATGCCGCACCAGCAGTAAATAAAATTGTCCTGCCCAGCGGGACCGAGATACCCTTCAATGCCAACAACGATAACTGGGCAAGGTATAAAATGGTCATGGACTTTACGGCTAATGGCGGGACGGGCACCGTTGCGCTGTTCTACAAGCCATCTGCAACGGGTGACTGGCTGCCGGCAAGCGAAATCCAGGGAATCAGTATGGAACTCACCCCCGGATCCGGTACCAAAACCGATAATGAAGTCTGGGACGGCATCTTTTTCCATTCCCAGGGCGGAGTCGGAGGCTTCGACAACATCCTTGTCCGGCAACCGGAATTAACCGGACTGTATCAATTCATCAACTTTCCGGCCATTCCCAACAAGCTGGCAACCGATCCTCCGTTCACCCTGAATGCCACGGCCAGTTCGGGTTTGCCAGTAACTTACAGCATTGTGGAAGGGCCTGCCTCTGTCAGCGGCGACGTACTTACCCTTACGGGCGAAGCCGGAATAGTCAGGGTTAAGGCATCACAGCCAGGCAACGATGAATATGCACCTGCTAACGACCTAATAAATGAATTTGAGGTTGTGGATGCAACAGCATATTATCCGGGCCTGCTGGTTCGTCGCCCTGCCGACCTGACCAGCGTTTACATGGAAAATCTGGAAATGGTGATGTTTCTGGCAGAATCGCATGTGGAACATCCCGAAGTACTGTCGGTTACCTCCATGGAATTCAGCATTGACGGCATTCAGATTCCGGTGCATGGCAACACCAACGGATACTATGCGGCATACTGGACACCCCCGGCTTTCGGCAACTACACAATGACCGTCAGAAGTACAATCACCGGAGGCAACACTACCACATCAACCGTGAGCTTTGATGTTACAAACAATATCGTTTCCTTGCAGGTACAAACTTTTACCGGACAAACGGTTACGCCATCCAACCAAATCGTTACCGGAACCTTTGTATTTCCAACATTTGCCGGAGCCTTCAGCGAAATTCTGTCGTACCTCACCATTTCATGCCCTCCCGGGGGATGCGATCCCTACGACAGGGTTTCACACATTGAGGTTAAAGATTTAACCGGGCAATGGGTTGAAATCTACCGCTACATCACTCCATTTGGAGTAGGCTGCAGCGACAATGTGGATGTTACCGATTATGCCTCACTGCTTCAGGGTGAGGTTGATATGCGATACCACTGCATTACGTGGGACAAGGGATTCAACATCAACATTCGTTACGAATTCACTCCCGGAACACCCGGGTACCTTTATTCGGTTGTAACACCGCTCTGGAGGGGCGAGTATTCCTTTGGCAATATGTCGGATCCTCAGCCGGTTTCGCCTGCTCAGTATACCTTCCCGGCAGATGCGCTGGATGCACATCTTAAGGTAATAACAACCGGGCACAACTGGGGTGAGAACAATACCGGAAATGCCGCGGAGTTTTACCATGCCACGCATTACATCAAGGTAAACGATGTACGCACCCACACCCAGGATTTATGGGCAGTGTGTAATCCGAATCCGGCTGGTTGTCAGCCTCAGAACGGCACATGGGTATATCCGAGGGCAGGATGGTGTCCGGGCTCCATCAGCAGGGTATTCGACTTCAGTATGGCAAACTTCCTGAGCATTCCGAATTTTAAGCTGGAGTATGAATTTGACCCCAATTACAAGGATCTCTGTAATGCTGCAAACCCGGAGTGTGTATCGGGTGTTACCTGTCCCGACTGCGCCGATACCTTCAATCCCATTCTGAATGTGTCCGTAAATATGATTACATTCAGCAATAAAATATTAGTAAAAGCCGAAAACTGTGAGTCGGCCAACATTCGGATTGTGCCAAATCCTGCCAGCGGCCGCTTCACCCTGATGTCGGCGAATCCGGTACTGGCGCGCGGATCATCGGCAGAAATCCTGAATGCCTCGGGAAGCGTTGTTAAGGCATTTGCATGGAACGGAGATGAGAAGCAGGTCGACATCAGCAAACTTCCGGCAGGCTTGTACATAGTCAGAATTACTACCAGCCGGGGGGTTGACGTAAAAAAACTGATTGTGAACTAAGCGTATAAACAGCAATTACCTTATTAAAAAAAAGCTGCCCCACCCGGAGCAGCTTTTTTTAATAACAGGGGAAAAAGCCGGTACTATTTGCCAAAAACATACCCAAGCGTCAAACCAAACCCCACGTGTTTTGTGCTTGATTCCGACTTTTCTCCCCTGTAATCGGGTTCCATGTTTGCAATTCCAAGCGATGCATTTAGCATCACCTGCAAGCCAGCTGCCAGTTCGTATCCGGCAAAGACTTTTGCACCCATATCAAACGGTTTATAGTAAACCGTAAATTCATTTGCATCTTCCAGATCGTTAACGAACTCCAGATCTAGGCTGACGTTATCGGATTTTATAGTACCGGCAACACCGTAAGCAAAATATGGTCCGAAACCAACCAGTACATTTCCGCCCGACAAAGGTCCTTTGTACATCAGGTTAATCGGCAGTTCGAGGTATGATATCCTGGTAGTGACATCATCAATAAGAGCATATTCGTTTTTAGCACCTTTTTGAGCAAAAAGAAGTTCCGGACGCAGGTAGAATTCATCGGCAACCTGAAATTCGGCAAAAACACCGACATCAAAGGTAGGTATCATCGTTGCCTGATCCTTGTCGCCATCGGCATCTTTGAACGCAAGGTTGAACATATCAAACGAACCTTTAATGCCAAATGCAACCTGTGCAGAAGTTGTACCTGCTGACAGGAATAAAAGCAGTGCAATAGCTGGAATCAATATCTTTTTCATGAGATTCTCTTTTTTTTAATTAATTACTTGTTTCTTTAATGGCATCTTCGCGCATCTTCTCGTTAGCTGTGATTACGAAGGTAACGCGACGATTCTGTGCTCGGCCTTCTTCGGTATCGTTACTGGCAATTGGCTGGTTTTCTCCGAATCCAACTACCGTAATCCGCTGAGAACGGATATCCTGCTGGCGAAGGTAACCGGCAACCGACTCTGCTCTGCGCTCCGAAAGACCCTGATTGTAGCTGGCCGAACCCTTACTGTCGGTATGGCCCTGAATCATAACATCCGTATTGGGATAATCTCGGAGAACGCTTGCAAGTTCCCTTATGCTGCTTTTGGAAGCTTCGGTCAGATCGCTCTGGTCAAAACCAAACAGCACCTTACTGCTAAAGTTAACAACAATACCCTCTTCCCCTTCGTTGTGAATCACTTCTGCATCGGGAACTTTACGACGGATTTCTTCAGCCTGTTTGTCCATCTGTTTTCCAATTACGGCACCGGCAACTCCGCCAACTGTGGCTCCGATCACAGCACCGGCACTTGTATTACCTGCCGTTTTACCAATGATTGCACCAATTGCACCGCCGGTGGCAGCACCAACAGCCGCTCCGCGTTGTGTACGGGTGGTCTTGCATCCCGCAACAAAAAGCGACATTACCATCAGAAAAATTACTGTTCTTTTCATATTTGTTTGGATTTGGTTTGATAACTTACGGGGGATCAATTCAAAGTTACAAATTAAATCGCCCCTGAAGCAAACACCGGTGGGCAAGTTTCAGGCCAAATGCCAATAAATATGTTGAATGCAATTCATCGGCTTCCGGGTGGTATTTAAAGGAAACCTGTGATATAACAAGCCTTTCCCCCGATCTTGGCTGGCAGTCCGGCTCCCTGGCATTTGTTTCCTGAAATACAGGAACCGTAGCTAAAATTGGAATATTGTCCGGTTTACTCCACACAATGCGTAAATGACTGCCAAAATTGCAGAAATCCATTTTGGGATCAAGATTGGCAATATGTGGACTCTCCGCTCAAAACAAGTGTTTGGTGTGGCAGTTTGTTACCATTCTATCAATAACGACGAAGAAAGTGAACCGGCTGGCAGATGAAGAAAACAAACCGTTAATAACGGATAAATTACTCAATTAAAGTTGTATGCATACAACCGGCTAACTTACAAATAATATCTATCTGCATCTGTAGTATAATCCCTTCGAGGCAGTAATAGTTCCTTTGGGCAAAAAAAAAGAGACTGCCTTTCGACAGTCTCATAAGATTAAAGCGCAAACTATATAGTTAGGCTAATTTAACCTTTACGGCGTTTAAGCCTTTTCTTCCTTCCTGAAGCTCAAAAGTTACGACATCACCCTCATTGACGCGATCGATGAGGCCGGTTGCGTGAACAAAGTACTCTTTTCCGGATTCGTCATCAAGGATAAATCCGTAACCCTTTGATTCGTTGAAGAATTTTACTTTTCCTGTTTTCATGTTGATGATAAAAATTAAAATAAGCGCAAATATAACTTAATAATGGTTCATCCAACAAAAAATGTAAATATTTTAATTCTTAATTCATTAACAACGCATTTTATTGAATGCAGATATAAATTCAAAATTTAAGTAAATACTTGTTTTTCAAGTATATACAACATAATGCGTTCAGAGAAACCGGGCAGACTTATGCTGTCATCTCCAATATACAGCGTCGGAAAAAGCAGGTGCAAGACACATTTAGCCACCTCAAATCCGGATAAAACTGAGATTCTTTTATCCCAATCCTTCCATTTGCTGCTTTAGAAGTTCAATTTTCGCTTCAGCATCGGCTCTTTTTTTACGCTCATTTTCGATGATATCAGGTTTAGCATTAGCGATAAACCGCTCATTTTGCAGCTTTTTCATCACCGAATCCAAAAATCCCTGCGCATATTCCAGTTCTTTTGCAAGCTTTTCACGCTCGGCTTCCACATCCATGGCATCTCCCAAAGGGAGGTAGTATTCGGTAGCCTTAACCATAAAACCAGCTGCAGAAGCGGGTTTATCGTCCACATAATCAACCAGGGAAAGGTTGGTCAGCTTAGCCACAACGCCATCAAATTCCTTTCCGGGATTATCGCCTTTTACAAGCAGTGTCAGAGAGTCTTTAAAAGGAATATTCTTTTCCTTGCGGACATTGCGAATTCCGATTACGGCTTCTTCCGCGTGTTCGAATGCAGAAAGCATGGATTTATCAGCATTTGCTGCAAGGGGCAAAGCGCTTACCATGATGCTCTCGCCCTGGATTCTGTCGGTAAGCAATTGCCATATTTCTTCGGTTATAAATGGCATAAACGGGTGCAATACCTGCATCAGTTTATTAAAGAAAGAAATGGTCGCGGAAAGGGTTTTTGCATCAATCGGTTGCTGGTAAGCCGGTTTTACAATTTCAAGATACCAGGAGCAAAAATCATCCCAGATCAGCTTATACACTGCCATCAGGGCTTCAGACAAGCGGTACTTGCTGAAATTCTCTTCAATCTGTGCAAGGGCATCGTTAAAACGCGATTCGAACCACTTTATGCCAACAGCAGCATACTCAGGCTGTTCAAGGTTAGCGTCCTTTTGCCATCCTTTCACCAGCCGAAGGGCATTCCAGATTTTATTGCTGAAGTTTCTGCCCTGTTCACAGAGACTTTCATCAAAAGGAAGGTCGTTCCCTGCCGGGGATGTAAGCAGCATTCCCACCCTTACTCCGTCGGCTCCGAAACGGGAGATAAGTTCCAGCGGATCGGGCGAGTTACCGAGCGACTTCGACATCTTGCGGCCGAGCTTATCCCTTACGATACCTGTCAGGTATACGTTCTTAAATGGGATATCATTCTGATATTCAAGCCCTGCCATGATCATTCGGGCAACCCAGAAGAAAAGTATCTCGGGTGCGGTTACCAGATCGTTGGTCGGGTAATAGTATTTTATATCGGGATTCCCGGGATTTCGTATTCCATCAAATACGGAAATCGGCCACAGCCAGGAGGAAAACCAGGTATCCAGCACATCCTCGTCCTGCCGCAAATCGTGAGGCAGCAACGCCGGATTTCCGGTCAGAATTCGGGCTTTTTCAAGCGCCTCTTCCGATGATTTTGCAACGATCACCTCTCCGGTTTTAAGATAATAGGCGGGAATCCGCTGTCCCCACCAGAGCTGACGGCTGATGCACCAGTCGCGCACATTCTCCATCCAGTGGCGGTAGGTATTTTTGAATTTTTCAGGATGAAACCTCACCGTATCGTTCATCACCACATCCAGGGCCGGTTTGGCCATTTCATCCATTTTCATGAACCACTGCACCGAAAGCTTGGGTTCAATCACCTCATCTGTACGTTCCGAAAAGCCCACGTTATTCACGTAATCCTCAATTTTAAGGATATGGCCGTGATTCAGCAGGTCTTCCACGATGCGTCCGCGTGCGGCAAAACGGTCCTGCCCGGTGTATAGCAGGGCTTTCTCGTTCAGTGTTCCGTTGTCGTTAAAGATATCGATGGATTCAAGGTTGTGTTTCAGTCCGATGTTGTAGTCGTTGATATCGTGGGCAGGCGTGATTTTAAGGCATCCGGTACCAAATTCGCGGTCAACGTATTCATCGGCGATCATCGGGACAGAGCGTTTAATAAGGGGCACCAGTACGCGTTTCCCGGCAAGGTGTTTAAAACGCTCGTCTTCAGGATGGTAACACACTGCCGTATCGCCCAGAATGGTCTCGGGACGGGTGGTGGCTATGGTAACCCATTCGTCAGCGCTGCCTTCAATCTTATAGCGGACGTAATAAAGCTTTGATTTAACCTCCTTGTAAATCACCTCTTCGTCGCTGAGGGCCGTAAGCGCTTTGGGGTCCCAGTTCACCATACGCACCCCGCGGTAGATGAGGCCTTTGTTGTACAGATCGATAAACACATCGATCACCGACTCGTACATGGATTCGTCCATGGTGAACTTCGTGCGTTCCCAGTCGCAGGAGGCGCCGAGTTTCTTTAGCTGTTCCAGGATGATGCCGCCGTGTTTTTCCTTCCATTCCCAGGCATGGGCCAGAAACTCTTCACGGGTAAGCGACGATTTTTCGATGCCTTCTTCTTTAAGTTTGGCCACCACCTTGGCTTCCGTCGCGATAGAAGCATGATCCGTCCCCGGCAGCCACAGGGCGTTTTTCCCCTGCATCCGGGCACGGCGCACCAGCACATCCTGAATGGTATTGTTGAGCATGTGGCCCATGTGAAGCACTCCGGTCACGTTGGGCGGAGGAATCACTATAGTATAAGGTTCGCGCTCATCCGGAAACGATTGAAAGAATTTATTGTCGAGCCAGTATTGGTACCATTTGTTCTCAATGCCCGAAGGGTCGTATTTGGCGGGAATATCCATGTGTTATGAAAGCTGATTTCTTAGAAGGTGCAAAAGTAGTAAAAAAAACGGAGCCGGAAGCCGGATTGAAATTCGCGCTGAGAGTGAGATCCGGAAACGGATATAGCTGAGGCTAAGGTTGAGGCTGAGGTTGAGGTTTAGGTTGAGGCTGAGTTTGTGTTTCGGCTGGTCTCGTTCCGATAGTCCCGATGGCGATTGGGATCGGGATCGACCGACCACCGTCGCTCAGCAACCAGGGTTGAGGTTAGAATTACGAAATAACAGTTTTCCCTGGAATTGCGTCCGGCATCAGCGACCTCCTGATCCGGCAATCCTGTCAATCCTGTCAATCCTGTCAACCCAATTAATCCTGTAAATCCTGTGAATCCTGTCAACCCTATTAATCCTGTCAACCCTATTAATCCTGTAAATCCTGTCAACCCTATTAATCCTGTAAATCATATTAATCCTGTAAATCCTGTAAATCCTGTAAATCCTGTCAAAGAATTAAATCCTGTGAATCCTGTAAACCCTGTCTTTATGAAAAAAACCATCAACACGGTCATTCATATCAATCCGAAATCAAAAATCAAAAATCCGAAATATCAAAACTCCTTACTTTTGCAAAAATTCAAACCAATGAAAGTCTCCGGTTTCACCTTTATCCGCAATGCCGTTAAATTCGATTATCCTGTGGTGGAGGCCATCACCTCCATACTTCCGATCTGCGATGAATTCGTGGTGGCGGTCGGCAATTCCGAGGACGGAACCCGCGACCTGATCCTGGGCATAGGTTCACCAAAAATCCGGATCATCGATACCGTTTGGGACGACAGCCTGCGCGAAGGCGGACACGTGCTGGCCGTGGAAACCGACAAGGCCTTTGACGCCCTGGGCAGCGACAGCGACTGGGCATTTTACATACAGGGCGATGAGGTACTGCACGAACAATACCTGGAGCCTGTCAGAGAAGCGATGCTGAGGTGGAAAGATGATTCAAAGGTGGAAGGACTGTTGCTGAATTACACCCATTTCTATGGCTCCTACGACTACATCGGCGACAGCCGTCGCTGGTACCGGCGCGAGGTGAGGGTAATCCGCAACGACAAGTCCATCCGCTCCTACCGCGACGCCCAGGGCTTCCGCAAAGACGGGCGTCCGCTGAACGTGAAACCCGTTGAAGCAAGCATGTATCACTACGGCTGGGTAAAACCGCCCGAGCTGCAGCAGGCCAAGCAGGAATACTTCCATAAACTCTGGCACAACGATGAGTGGGTGGAGAAGAAAATCCCGAAAGCTGACAGTTTCGACTATTCCGGCATCGACTCCCTGGCCCTTTTCAAAGGAACCCACCCGGCTGTAATGCAAAACCGCATCAACCGGCTTAACTGGCAGTTCAGCTTCGATCCCACCAAAAAACGATTGCCCTTCAAATCAAGGTTGCTGCATTCCATCGAAAGCCTTACGGGATGGAGGATTGGCGAGTACAGGAATTACCGGGTAATTGATTAGAAAATGAGATAATTTGAGGATGTGATAATGTGAGAATTTCGAAATACCTGTAAATAAGAAATCAGCAGTACAACAATCATTGAGGAATAAGTCATTTCTTACCGCTCCAATATATTCGGTAAAGCGGAGTGACTGAAGAAAAGAAAAGCATCCGGACCAAAGCCGGATATTTTTCCGTATAATTTTATGACATTTTACTTATAAAGAACTGATAATTTTATAGATAATCACTGTTGTCCGGGTAGTATCCCTTTTTGTGTGTAATGAGTTCTTCTTCTAAATTCAAAGGTATTCATTTTTTTTGTTTCAATTGAGAATGAATGGCAGCGGAACGAAGGCGTAGCCGAAGTGGAGCTGCCATTCATT
>Ga0228536_1000514_pt1 | contig 67367 bp, 69 predicted proteins | sample SJ1Smetagenome_FD_168611 | JGI IMG/M metagenome (GOLD analysis project Ga0228536, IMG submission 168611) | Enriched culture of PCE-dechlorinating microbial communities from Ithaca, New York, USA - SJ1.S | ecosystem: Engineered > Modeled > Simulated communities (microbial... > Unclassified...
TGGCACTGTCATCTCCTTAAAAGCGACCATGAGAAAATCTCGATGCCAGAAAACCCTTTATTTATCAGTGTTTTGAATACTTCTATTTCTCTACCCTTGACATCAACACAACCGTCTCCACATGGCTTGAGAGGACAGAATGAATGTCATTTGAGTATGTCCGTTCTCGGAAACATATCCACTGCGTTTTTGGGGCTATCGGTAGGTGGGAACATATCAACATTATGAATGACTTAATCTCAGCTAAGGAAGTATTACCTTAACATAACTTGATGGGTTTGGTATCACCAAACCATCTTTCTCTGGATGTTTCTGAGGTATTGCACTCTTAAAATCAATAAAATCAATGAGATCGTTAATGCAGGCAAATAAAGATTTATGCACATCTTTTAGTTCATTTAATGAACCATCAAGATCTATTTCTATAGACTCAAAGTCTGATGACTCAGCAATAATTTTTCCTTCTGAATCCGTCATTTTAATCTGAAAAGGATCTGGTGCATTAAGCCCTTTAAAAGATATACCACCTTTATGCTTAATATAATTTGCCCATAAATTTATTTTTGACAATGCATTATAACATTTAGAAATAATTTTCCATAAAGTTTTATAGTTTGGCACAGTTTTATACTGACTACATATTTCTCCCATAGTATTATAAGTACATTTTTTGAGTAAAACCTCATGAGAAGTTTGATCTGTATAGTCATCTGTTTTCTTATAAATGCCAAAAGCAAAGTACACTACCTGCAGTATATAATTAAAACATGAATTATACCAAACTACAGACGTTGTAAAATCCATTGTTCTCAATAAAAACTGTGGTCCATAACCGGCAGACCAATTACATTCGAAATCTGTAGTTATTATGTTGAAACTATTCAATAAATAATACCGTGCTGTTTGTAGGCATTTTTCTGTCTTATTAATATATTTTGCTGCTTTAAAATAATCACTATTACTCATTAAAATTAAATGTTCAATTGGATATATTTCTTTTGTATACCTATCTACAAATTCCAATTCTTCACTGAAATCATTGATAGCTTTGCTCAGTTCTTCGTAAGACATCTTATTATCACGATATACAATAATAGCTTCTTTAAGTTTTTCATCTAATTAAAAGTCGCTAGTTTTATACTTTTTAGCAAAATCCTCAAGTGAATAGTCGCTATTATCATATAAAATTTTTAAGTAATCCTGGCATTCATAAGTAATCCTGGCATTCAGGTGTTGTTTTAGAGGTAAACGTAATATTCATAGATTTTCCTCCTATTCGTAAGTTATCCGCCCATTGGCTGAACTTAATTACATTATAATTCTCATAAAAACTACAGCTCTTTTAAGCCAGCTTGCTTTAAAACCTCAAAAGTCTCATCCAGAAACCTTTCATCTGGAATATATACAATGAAGCCATCACGACCCCGTGTTAATAGAACCCTATAGCTATTCAGCCTTATTTGATGTGGGTCTCTACATTTTGATTTTCCGTCAAACTTTTTCCAACTTCCGTTATTCCAAAGGAGATCATCTCCCCAACACACGATAGGCATATCTAGCTCTAACCCTTGGCAGGAAAATTCGGTAACAACTTTTTCAAGCTGGCAGCAAGAATTTATATTACCTACGGGCTCATTGTACCAAGGCCCTACTTTTAGCGATTTTGTTGTCTGAAATGAATTGTCAATTCCATATCTCGGCAGAACATTTGCTTTGGATGAACACACCAAACCATATCTTTTGATTGAATTATTATCATATCTCCTTCTACAATAGTTCTTTGCACGAGTAAAATTTCTTGTAACGTACATATTAAATCCTTGTCTGTGAATGTTTTTACTGATATTGTTTGCACTTTCGATATTTTCATCTAGTAAACTTGCTACCCATTTAGAAACATCATCTGCCAAATGAGAACGTAAAGTCACATTCAAATCCAATTTGTCAAATGTTTTAACTTCACATATATCTATAAAAATATTCTCTAGTTTTGGTGGACAAACTACCATCCATTGTTTATTTGCAGCTCTTATAGCATCTCTCCACTGGGCAATGCCTGCTTCTTCACCTGTATGTATTTCTTGTCCCTCTCCTACAAGACCAAGCATGACCGACCATTCTGGAATATTCTCTGCTATTTCAATTATTAAATAAGGCTCTGATTTATTGACATGATGCTTTTCGTTAACTTGACTTTTATCCCATGCCCTTTGAGCTTCATCGAATACAGTTATATGTTCTTTAGGAATTCCATGCTTATGAATACCATACTCCTTTATATAACTATGAAGCGATCCAACGAATGTTTTACTTTTAAGAGCATGCTGTAATACTTCCACTAGTGGACCATTACCTGATAGAAATATTGAACTTTGATCCGTACCGTTGTGAGTTTTATGAACAAAATCAAGACCTAGCAGAGTCTTTCCAGCTCCAGGCACACCTGTTACTAAAGCTAAAACTCTTTTGCCGTTTTCTTTTGCATGTTGAGTTATATCTATAAGAGTGTCCACTGCTTCAGGTATACCTACACTATTTGCCTTACGTATGTACGGTAAATCTTCATTATTATATATTTTTTGAGCAGCATTTACCAAAGATGGCAACGGCACATATTCACCAGCTAACCAATCCTCTAAATCTATTTCATGATTATGGCCAAGTGAAGGTAAAATTAGTTCTTCCAATTTATCAGGAGTACATGCATAAATGTCATCATACATGCGGCATTTACCATATGCTTTAGTTGGTACAAGAACTGGTATCACTTCTAAAACATGTGAAGTACTATGGTAATGCTTTAAATCACGTGCATATGCAGAAACCTGATCAACATCTGCTTGTGTAAATCGTTCTTTCATTTTGTACTCAAGTACAAATAATCGATTTCCGGATAACAATAGAACATCCGGTCTTCTTCCACCTTCACGTGGCATAAGATATTCAAAAATAATATCACAATCATATTTTGAGCATGCTTTAAAAAACGGCATGCTTTTATCATAACAATCATCCCACGCCTCTATCTGCTCTTTACTAGGGGCCTCGCCAACCATAGCTATGTAATTATCGTTCATTGTTTTATGCCACTGTTTTTTTGTTATACTAAAAAGATCAGTGATATGTCCTGCATAGCCGTACTTCAATTACATCACCTGCTTTTTGCTTGGATTTTTAAACTTTCTTTATCAGAAGGTAGGTTTAAAACATGCATCTTCCTATGACAGTTTGGGCATAACGCTACAGTATTTTCAATTGTATCGCTTCCTCCCTCTGAAATCCATTCTATATGATGGCACTCTAAATAAGGTTTACCTTCCTTATTAAAAAAGGGGGCTTTTTGTCCACATAATTGACATTTCCCGTTTGCTCTACGTTTAGCATACTCAGCTACAAATGCATCTCTGACAAATACATTGCTTGTAACCTTACGGCTGCTTACTTTATCGCTTTCATTTTGCTCTGCTCGTTTTTTCAATTCAGTTAGTGATAATTTTTCAGCGGTCTTTTCCTTTTCCCTAATATACTTATTAAATGAATCTTCAGGAATGGCTTGAGAACCGGTTTTCAACTTCAAAGGAAACATCCATACTTTTCTCGGTAACCCATCTTCACCTTTTTGTGTTTCTTGATATGGTTTGTCTGCCAAATACACAACACCACGATATATGTATTCAGTCGGTACCAACACTTCAAACAAATGAACTTCAACACCATTTGTACCTGACTGAGCTAGAGTCTTGTTTTGGCTAAAATATAAATCTTGATCACCATTTTTACCCATACCCGTATAATGAAGGACATCATCAAACCACTTATCTTCGTACAGCCCTTTCGTATGGTCTGATATAATTACTAGTGAGTTAGTTGCTTTTGACCGACGCATTCCACCCATATTTCCACATTTAAATTCAGATATAATGTCTGAATTCGTCACCTTTTGTCCAGTATCAAAATTACAAAAACTACTCATGTTATCCCTCCATCACCTTTTTAGCGTTTTGTAAACTTAAATGAAAATTGAGGACTCCAAACTCTCTATGGTACAATGTTTTTGCAACAAACAAATACCTCCCAGAAAGGATGAAGTCCTCATATAAAAATTGTATCAATAAAATGTCCAAAGTTCAACAATAATCATTCATTTTATCGTTATGGCAAAGATAAATATGGTCATCAGAAATATCTCTGCCGTAACTGCAATCATCAATTCGCACCCGATAGTCCAGTTTCTAAACAGATGCAAAATTACCCTCGTTGCCCTGTTTGTGGTAAGGCAACTTTTCTTCACCACGATTATGATTATTACTCTAATTTTAGATGTTGTGACAAAAAGTGTAATCATTCATTGTTCGTATCTAAACCAAATTCTATCCTACCTGCATCTATGTCTAAACTTATTGGTAAAACTGACTTTAAACGTATGCATTTTCCTTTGCATGTTATCATTACTGCTCTTTCAAGGAAAAATTTTGCCCATCCTTTTTTCCATATATTTTTAACTTCAACCTTGCTCCTCCTTTCAATTTTGGGCACAAAAAAATAGCTAGTCGTATAAACTAACTCCTTGTAAAAAAGTTACTATTTAATTTTTATCTATGTAGAAAAGTTGCCTACTCTAAATTAATAGCAAACAACTTTTAGTTTTCATATTTAATTATTGTATAACTCCGAGATATCTTAAGGCGATATATTCACAGTTTTTTTACCCGTTCCCGTACCAGTACAAAGTGCTATGGTAGTGCTAAAAATAATCTAACAAATAGAATTATAATAATTACAGTAAATATGGACTTTTGTAATTTACCTACTTCTGGCTTCTTCATGGTTTTTTCAAACTTATTAACTCCATCCGAATCTACTTCGAATAAAATTTTATCCTTATAAATATTTTTTATCACATCATATGTCTTTTCTAGAGATTTTATCTCAAGAAAATAGCTAACAAAAATAAAAACTAAAGCAATGATAAACATTAAAATAACTATTCCTTTTTTCGCACCTTTCGAAAACAAGAGATAACTAATTATATCATCTCCAGTATAATTGGTAATAATATTGAAAAGTTCTACACCTAAATAACCAATCCAAGCAAAAAAAGTTAAATGTAATGTTCTTAAAACATTGTTCTCATTGTTAGATAAAATCAAGAAATCATCTTTCAACCGATTTAATTGTTCAAAATAGTCATTAGTTTTTTTAGATATAATTCTTATATACGCAAGTTTACTATCTTCCAATATACCTTTAACATCATTTATATCCTTTTTAGTTACTATTACTTGTCTGACTATGTGAAGCTTGACATTATAAGACTTCTCATATTCTTCATCATTAATTATCCAATCATAGAGTGGATATAAATGTATGGGCTTAGGATTTATAATATTCATTTCAATTTTGTAATTGTTATCTTCTACCCTGAATTCAGCCCTTAATGCTTCAGCATCATAATTACTTTTAGTTGCTAGTGCAAAAAGAATTAATATATCTAAAAATACTCTTGACTCATTGCTCTTATCTAATACCTCTGCTAAAACATTTATCGAAATATTAAAATCTCTTATATCTCCATCAATTATGTTGTTCTCAATAATTTTTTCATATTTGTTTTCATCATTTACTTGAGCTTGGACAATTCCGAATGTTTCGCTACTTGGGATGTATATCTTGATAATCTTTTGATATTCTTTCTGCGAATATTTTGTTATTATTTGCGACAAATTTTTGGATTGATTAATGAATTCATTCTCAAAGATAAAATAATTAGATTTATTTTCTAGAATGAATCCATTACTATCTTTACGTAAATCAATCCCTTCTTTTTTCAAAATATTTATGATACGATTGCCTTCTTCATCATTATTTATCTTTAAAGAAGTTCCCTTCCAGGATAAGGATTTACTCACCTTCTAGTTCCTCCTTTACTTTTTCAAGATATTCATCATCTATTAATATCGTAATTTTTTTATTTTTCTCATCAAAGTTTAGTTGATTATCCCTTATACTTTCCAAATAATTTTTTGTAATAATAGTAATTTCATCAGAAGCATGAATTTTCCTTTGATATTTACGATTTAGTGTTCTCTCACATATATCAAAGTCAGAATCAATTAACTCTGAGCTACTTGAAAATAACTCATCTTCTTTTTTCAGCTCAATTAAGCCACTGCTATTTAGCTGATTGAACAAATCTGATTTATCAAATTTTTTATTATCAAATAGATAATATTCAGAAAATCTTTTTATTTCATTGTAGTTCTCTTTTTCAATTATCTCTTGTTGGTAAAGGGAATCTTCTGTTATTAGCTTTATAACATCAGATGTATTATCTTCTGAAGTTCTTCTTCTTGTTAAACCTAAAAATTTCTGGTACCAATATTTAGCAGCTGTTTTGTTTTTATCAATTATCTTTATATCATCATAATTTCCTTTAAAAGTACATACTTTAAAGTAATCTTTTTCTTTTCCTAATTCACTTTTGAATTCATAGGTATCCTTATCAATTACTGTCAGCTTTTCTAATTTCATAATAGTAATTGAGCTATCATCAGCTTTAATAAATAAGAGCCCTTCTCTTATCGTGCTATTTCTTGTATTGTCAGCTTTACATTCTGCTCTTAACAAATTATCTGCTATTTTCTTATAATCAAAATTAACTTTGTCAGCTGCTTCATTAAAATGGTATATTGGACTATCTTTGTAGGTTTCTAACCCTAGATCTAAGAAGCAATTTGTAATTAAATGAGTTTCATAGCTTAACTCATCGAATATTCTTAATATATTCTTTTGTTGCTTATCATCAATTGAATTGGATTTTACTTCCGTACTTATATCAAATACTTTTACAATCAATTTCATATATCTTGTCCCTACCTTTTTTTCTTAATTATAAATGTGTCAACAAAAAATTTCCATTATATTACCTTTTCGTAAGATTTGGTTCCTCATCTTTTCTAGCTATCTCGTCAATAGGAATCTGTCCTTTATCATCACCAAACTCTACATTTATGTTGATATGTGTATCTGCTTTTTTGTGGGACAATGATACAACCGTTTCAACGTGGCTCGAGAGGACAGAATGAATGTCATATAAGTGTGTCCGTTCTCGGAAACATATCCACTGCGTTTTTGGCACTATCGGTAGACGGGAACATATCCACCAATCGTACCGTTTACGAAAAGGGCACTCTTACTAGGAGCGCCCTCAATAATAAACATTAATGTAATCAATAGTCTTTTTTCTTTACTGGAATCCAGATTTCGCTTCGATACTTTGGATTTCCAGTGTCTGGACTCTCATTCCATAAAATTTCAGGACCTTCAACCGCCTCGTATCCTGAAGATGGAAACCACTCTGAGTATATCCTACCCCACACATTTTGAAGTGTTTCCGGAAATGGTCCAATCGATTCAAATACAGCCCAGGTACTAGCATCAATTTTTAATACATCAAAATCTGCAGTTTCATTACTTGATGTTGCTACCCCGATGTAATGATCTAATTCTCCTTTCTCTTCCATTCTACCTTCTGAAAAATTAGTGGAAGCACTAATAATACCTGTAGGTTCTACATTTGAAATTGCTTTTAATTGATTAATAACATCCATGGTTAAAAGTTCAGTCATTTTTGCAATCTCTGGATTGACACCTTCAAAAATAATTGGAACTCTCTTCTTAAATCCTACTAACTTAAAAGGTCCTTTCTCAACAATACGATAGTTCATTTCGCATCCTCCTTTAATTGATAATTGAAAGGTCATTCGAGGATAAGCTTTTAATTGTGTATTCTCACTCCTTGCCTCAGAAGGGAGAATGCCATGCAGAGAATGAAAAGCACGGGAAAATGAATCAGCCGAATTATAGCCATATTTGACGGCTACATCAATTATTCTCAAATCCCTATCTTTCAAATCAAGTGCAGCCAACGTCAGTCTTCTTCTCCGAATATATTCTGATAAACTTATGCCTGCTAAAAAAGAAAACATCCGCTTGAAATGATACTCTGAACAATATGCGATTTTAGATACTTCAATATAATCAATTTCCTCTGTTAAGTGCTCTTCAATATACTCCAATGCATTATTCATACTTCTTAAAGAATCCATCAAACAACCTCCTTTCATCATCAATATTATCAGAGGATGCATTTATCCATCCGACAATCTGTGCACAGTATTGTCGATTCCCTTACATGTAATTAGTATCGTTAAACTAAATTTATCTTTGGGATGTTTACAACAGGAATCCTTTACTTTTCTTCAGTGTATCTTTCTTGCTGCAAAAATTCCTTTGCTTCGCTAAGGCATAAATCCCAATGACTCTTTCTTCAAAGTCAGCTTCATCTAGCCTTGCATTGCTATCTTCTCTTATTCGTTCCAACAGTTCACTTCCAAATCCAGAAAGGGAATCTTTAATAGAACGTGCCGTATCTTTTCCTCCTCTAAATTCTAATTAAATCGGAATTTGTCAGTTACTTGTATTCACTCGGTACAGGAATATTAAATCTCTCGCACAATAGTTTTACATCATGCATATCATTTTCATCATGCTCATAGCCCAGATGAAATAACACTTGATTTTCAGCATCGATACATCTTACCGTTTTATCGCCTATTTTCCCAATGCCGCTAAAGACTTCTGGAGGATATGCTTCTCCCTCAAAAACAATGTATCCTTGTTCGTTGAATTTAAATATATGAAGATCAATTATCCTACCTTTACTATCCTTATAAACCGTATGAGATGTGGTGGTATATGCTTCGATAACTTCAGCAAAGCCATATTCTTTTAATATTTCAATAAACTTTTTACCATTACTTTCTTCCACAAATAAATCAATATCGTTGTGTACTCTTGTTTCTTCTTCTAATAGAGCATCTACTCCCCAACCACCATCTATCCAAATGTTAATATCATTTTCTTCAGCATATGTTATTATCTCAATGGCATCAGTTTTACTTACCATGTAATCCCTCCGTTCAAATTAAATCTATAAGTGATAAATCTCAAAGCTATTTCTCCTAATAATATAATGTCTATTGTTCCAATCAAAGCTAAAGATGAAGCTTGCCTTCTTTAGCTCGCAATAATTAGAGCTAAATCGAGATTCCAGCACCCCCTAGATTTAAGTTCCCTTTTGTGCCGTGGTAGAAAGGCCCCAAGTCTAGGAATTTTTCATGAATTGCTCTAACCCTGCTTTGGATGTTAACATTTCAAGATTATTAAATATTTCCTCTTCGCTCCAGTTCCACCATTGTAGCTTTAGCAAGAATTCAATCTTTTCGTCACTAAAGCGTTTTTTGATAAACTTAGCTGGATTCCCACCATATATTGTATATGGCTCAACACTTTTCACTACTGTTGAATTAGCGGCAATAATCGCACCATCACCAATTTTAATACCCGGCATAATGGTAACATTTTGACCTATCCATACATCATTGCCAATCACTGTATCTCCCTTAAAAGGAAGTTGTTCAATTGTAGGAGTCACCTTTTCCCATCCATGGCCAAAGATATTAAAGGGATAGGTTGTAATTCCATCCATTCTATGATTTGCACCATTCATAATAAACTTAACACCCTCTGCAATTGCACAGAACTTTCCTATTATAAGTTTATCCCCTAGAAATTCGTAATGGTGCTCTATATTATCATAAAATTTCTCCGGTGTTTTTTTATTATCGCTATAATAGGTATATTCCCCAATCTCCACATTGGGTCTTTTAGGTAGATTGCTTATAAAACAAACCGTCTTTATATTTTCATTTGGATAAAGTTTTTTCTTATCTGGTCCTATCATAAAATATTAGCTCCTTTAATCTTTAATTACTTCATTACCTTAATTCGTTTCTTATTTGCTCTTTCCATTTATTAATATTAACGATTGCATTTTGCTCCCGACCTAAATATATATCTTCAATTGTCATAGGCCAAAGTCTTAGTTCACGCTTTCTTGCGTTGCTTGGTAAAGGGTTTGTTATTTTGCTTAATGACTTTACTATTTCTCGATTTTTCTTAAGAATATATGGTGTATCCCAATCATTATCAAAAGCGTTAATAAAAAGATTTACTAAATTTGTATATCCTTCTTCAGTAAAATTCGAAGGATGCTGGATCATATAGCACGAAACAAGCCAAAAATGTAACTCATATAGCTTTGGATCATTATGCTCCCATACAAGAGGGAACCCGAATAGCTCATGGCATGAAAAACCATCGGTCTCTTTAGCTCCACATTCTATACATCTCCCAGATTTCATGACTGTGTTATTATCAACCACCTATAACCAACCTCCCTTATTTAAATTATTTTAATATTCATTAATGTAATGTTTGCCAAAGAAAAAAAGTCTTTTTACTTTAACAACGAAGCCGCCAGCCAGAGAAGACTATTCTGACCAGCGACTACCTTAAGTTTAATGTTTCAGATTTATTTTCTTATCACTAATTTCATAAATCACATCAGCCACATTATCAAGCAACCGTTTGTCATGGGTGATAAACACTATAGTTCCAGCATACTCCTTCATTAAAATTTCCAAAGCCTCTAAGCTTGGTATGTCAAGGAAGTTGCTTGGTTCATCCATTAGTAGGATGTTATATCTGCCCATAAGCATTTTAGCTAGCAACAATTTTATAATTTCTCCGCCGCTTAAAACAGATAAACTTTTCCCAATATCGTTTTGTTTAAACCCCATCGATGCTAGCACTGAACGAATTTCTGAAACATTGTAATCACTATCTTCCTGCATAAACTCCAATACTTTCTTATTACTGTCGTACTTGTAACCATTTTGTGCAAAGTAGCCTATTTTTGCCTTAGGTGAAATAGAAATTCCATCTTCATGGTTTAAGATCATTTTGATTAAAGTTGTTTTTCCTGTTCCATTACCACCAGTTAATGCCACTTTTGCGCCAAGCGGAATTTGAAAAGATACATTTTCAAACAATACTTTATCTCCAAATATTTTATTAATTTCCTTACCGACAATAGGATATGGATTGTGGAGCTCCAATGCTTTACTTTGCCTGAAACGAATCCTACGAATATCTTCTGGAGCTTCTACACTTCCTAAGGCCGCAATCCTATGTTCTAGGGATTTAGCGGCATTATGCATCTTTTTTTCCTTACTTCCTATTGATTTTTGATGAGCTAAACGCCCTCCGCCTTCAGTACTTTTTTTCTTTGAAGCACCTTTTGCCTTCTGTCCTATTTTACGAGCCTGTTTTCGCTTTTCCTCTGCAGCCCTTTCCAATCGGGCACGTTCCGCAACAAATTGTTCGTATTCTGCAGCTTGGCTCTTGCGTTCTTCTTCTTTCTGGCGAAGATAATCAGAATAGTTTCCCCAATACTCAGTGATTTTGCCATCTTTCAGTTCCCATATTTTATCTACTACCTCATCAAGAAAATAACGGTCATGGCTAATAACTAACAGTGCACCTGTAAAATATTTTAACTGTCCAATTAGAAAATCAATTCCTTCACGGTCTAAATGACTCGTAGGTTCATCCGCTAAAATACCATGAACCTGTGCTGATAAAGCCTGTGCTATTTTAAGCCTTGTTTCTTCACCACCGCTCATGGTCTGTATATCTAATTGTTCAACACCAAGCTTTCCTACAAGTGCAAAATCTTTTTCTTTCTGCAAAGTTACTTCGTCCAACTGAGGGATATAGGCAAGTTCACCCAGACGATTTAATTTACATCCTGGGGGAGTTAATTCTCCTAAAAGTACCTTGAGTAGAGTGCTTTTCCCTGCACCATTTGCTCCCACTAAACCAATACGGTCATAATCATATACTTCTAATTCATCTATATCTAAAACATCGCGTCCTTTGAATTCCACACGAATGTCTTTTGCTTTTAATATCAATTCCATAACATTATCCTCCTGTCTATAATCGCATGTTTTCATTTGCTTGTACGCAGGGAAAACCCTGCGATTTAAGCAGGAAGAATTACATGAAAATAAGATACATAAATATCCCTCCAATATTGTTTATTTTAAATCTAATTTTCTAACCTCAGTTATCATGGGGCAAACTATAGCAATGCCAATAATTAAAATACCTGATAGTAAAAACCAATGATTTACACCGATCCTATCAGCAAAGAACCCAGAAAGAATTAACCCAATTGGCATTGCAAGTGACATGATACTTCCGGTCAAAGAAAATACACGTCCTAAATATTCAGGCTTAATTTTCTCCTGAAAAAGAGCTGTTTGCACACCGCTATAAAACGGCACCGAAAGCCCCATTATTGCACAGCAAACTACAAATATAACAAATCCACTTGGAGGAAGTATTCCTGAAACGGCTAAACTGGCCCCCATTATAAAAAACGAACCTGTTATTAGTAGTACACGCTTTTTGAAACTTCCTAATCTCCCCAATAGTAAGCCTCCTACTAGCATTCCAGATGCAAAAGCGATTTCGGTAATAGAAATATGCACAGGTGTTCCATTAAAGTATTCCATGCTTATTAAAGGAAATAGTGCATTAATTGGCATATAAACAAAAGTATATATTGTTCCTAAGAGTAATAAGGCAAATAATCCTTTGTTTTGTCTCAGTACGACAATTCCTTCTTTCATTTCTCTTATGAAATTTGGTTTCAAGCTTTGCACTTGATCGCCCAGCTTAGGAATCCGTACAATTGCCACCGTAATAGACGCAATCACAGCACCTAATACATCGATGGCAATAATAGCATTTAATTCCCAAACAGAATATAACAATGCTGCAACCGCCGGACTAACAATATAGCTTATAGACTGCAAAGACTGACTATAGCCTGCGCATTTCGTAAGCTGCTCTTCTGGTACTAAAAGTGGCGTAACTGCATTGAGTGCTGGGGTATGAAAAGCTGTTCCAACGCTGCGGATAAACAATACTACCATAACCATCCAGACAGGTAACTCCATATACAAAGCAACAATAGCCAGCACTGCCCCAGCTGCTGCGATAATTAAATCAGCACCAATCATTATCTTCTTCCTATCATGACGATCCACTAATACACCTATGGCAGGTCCAAAGACCGCATAGGGTAAAAAACCTACTAGTGAAGCCATAGACAAGACCATCGCAGATCCTGTTTTTTCTGTAAGGTAAAAAATAATCGCCATTTGCAGGATAGCACTAGTGATTAAAGAAACTGCCTGCCCTGCCCATATTGTAATAAACTTAAGTTTCCAATTGTTGTATTTTTCCATTTATATTTTCTCCTGCATAATTATTTTGCTTGAATTTCTATTTTGAATAGCATTCTAGGCAATAAAAAATGCAGGCCTAAATCCACAATGTGGCTTTTGGTCTGCATACATACAATTTGGAAACATTCATATTAAAGACACAGTTAAATAAAGGTATAGTTAAATAACCTATATTCTGACCGCAACTAATGAATGCTCAATATCGTATAAATAAGCACAACAAAAAAGCCTATCATCGGGGATAGATTCTGCCTTTTTTATTGCCAGCTTATCTTAAACGCATTGAGGCTGTCATAGTTTCGGTTCCTCCTGAATTCTTATTTGTATCAGCGTATATTTTATCACAATAAGGTTCTATATTCAACACAAAAAATATAAAGGAAGGAAATACCGCCAAAGGCGATAGTTTCCTTAATTGCGGTTGACTCAATAATCTATATCATTTCTTCAATCTTCACACCTGACTTAAACTCCACCTCAATCCTGTCATCGCGGATCGTAACTTTTTCAATAAGCCGCCTTACCAACTGCTCATCATACTCCTCTAACTCGTGAGACTGTTCATTTAAGAAAGCAGTCATTTCAGCGATTCGTTGCCTTTTTCCTTCACGCTCGGCATTTTCTACAAGTGAATTTTGCTTCATCTCCCGAAGGCGGTATATCTCATCAGCAACATTATCGTAGTCATTTTTTGACTTTGCCTGTTTAAGAAGCTCTATCTGCAATTCTTCCAACTTGCTATCAAGCTCATCCGTATCATTATCACTTTCTTCATTAAATATAGTGTCGATATTTTTCTGTAATGTTGAAAGGAAAGGTTCTTTGTTAGCCAAAAGTTCGTTAATAGCCCTGACCACTGCTGTCTGTAATGTTTCCTCGTTTATGGTAGGGGCAGTGCATTCAGACCCTTTTTCCTCCAATCGGCTAACGCATCTCCAGACAATAGACTTATAGCCTCGGTTATTCCAATGTACCCGTCGGTAAATATCGCCGCAATGACCGCAATAAACAATACTCGATAAAGCATACTTGCTGCTATAAACTCTCTTTTTACCGCCTTTCCCGCCACGAAGATTCGCTCTCCGAACCATCTCTTCTTGAACCTGCATAAAAAGCTCACGTGGAATGATAGGCTCATGGCTGTTTTCCACATAATACTGGGGAACAATGCCGTTATTCTTGACTCGTTTTTTAGAAAGGAAATCAACCGTATATGTTTTTTGTAGAAGGGCATCACCGATGTACTTTTCATTCTGCAATATCTTTTTCAGTGTTTCTGGTCTCCATTTGGCTTTGCCTGCCGCTGTAAGAATACCGTCTGTTTCCAGCCCTCTTGCTATCTGTAAAAGGCTTGCTCCCTCAAGGTACTCTCTGTAAATCCGTTTAACAACCTCAGCACCCTTTGGTTCAATCACTAGCTGCTTATTTTCATCCTTGGTGTATCCAAGGAAACGCTTGTGGTTGACCTGTACTTCACCTTGTTGATAGCGATACTGAATACCTAGCTTAACGTTCTGGCTTAAGGATTGGCTTTCTTGTTGGGCAAGGGATGCCATAATGGTCAGCAAGATTTCCCCCTTGGAATCCATGGTGTTGATATTCTCTTTCTCGAAGAACACAGCAACGTTTTTATCCTTTAATTGACGGATGTATTTAAGGCAGTCCAACGTGTTTCTAGCGAATCGGCTGATGGATTTTGTGATAATCATATCAATATTGCCCGCCATACACTCTTCAATCATGCGGTTGAATTCATCACGCTTTTTGGTATTTGTACCTGTGATACCGTCATCCGCAAAAATTCCTGCCAATTCCCATTCCTTGTTCTTCTTAATATAATTTGTATAATGTTCAATCTGAATGTCATAGCTTGAAGCTTGCTCCTCACTATCCGTTGAAACACGACAGTAAGCAGCCACTCGTATTTTTGATTTGCTTTCACTATTTTTATTATTTCCAACCCGTTTAATTGCCGGAATCACTGTTACATTCCTACTTACCGCCACTTGTTAGACCTCACTTTCTATCAAACTGTAGGCATATTCTGCCTGCTTATATGGATCTTCATATTTTTGCACCAGAGGTTTTGCTTTGAACTTTACAGGGTAATCCCTTTCCGGTTCATCTTTAGGCTCCCATATCCTTCCGAGCTTTTCTGCTCGTTTTCGTTTTTCTACTCTGGCTTTTTCAAAGGTCTCTTCATCAATAATTGGAGGGTAGAATTCATCGCCCAAGTAATGCTTGTTCTGCAACATCTTACTTGCTGTGGCATGGTAGCAGTCTAGCCCAGCTTTTTTAGCAGCGCCCTTCAAAGAAAGTCCTGCTAAGTACCCTGAAAATAATTCTCTTACTTTTTCTGCTGCTATATCATCCACAACAGCCTTTCCATCTTCAATTCTATATCCATAGGGTGTGTGACCCATCTAATTCACCAACCTCTCCTTCAATGTGATTCCACATTTTAATTCAAATCCGACTTCCTCTCGTGAAAAAACAATAATCTTTTCTACGTAATTTTCAAACAGCTCATCCTCATAGGCTGTGAGCATTTTGGACTTAGTGGCAAACTTAAGTAAACGGTCAACTTCGTCTACTTTTGCAAAATTGCCATTGACGGAACGAGTAAGTTGATCCTTTTCAGCAAGAAGCCTTTCTCTTTCTGCTTCCAGTGAATTCTTTTCTTTATTAAACAGGGCAGGTTCCAGATACCCTTTGGCCATTAAATCCGTCAGCATCTGGCTCTGCTCCATGTTGTTTTCAATCTTAGTTTCCAATTCTTCAATTCTGCGAAAACTTGCCGCATTGTTCTGGTTACGTAACCCATTCAAAAGTGGTCTTAATATGAATTTCTGACCGAAAATGAGTTTATTCATCATCGTGACAAATGCAGTCTTTGTATCATCATCTCGTATGAACTGCATAGAACATTCCGTTATATTGCTTATATGCTTACTGCAGCACCAAGCAATGTATTTTCTTGGACCGGATGAATGAATCCGTCTTTTAAAGGTACTGCCACATTCCGAGCAGATAATTTTGCTAGAGAAAGCATATCGGTTTAGATATTTGCTGTTGCGCTTTTCGATGCCTTTTTCTTTTGCTCTCTGATTAAGAATGGCATCTACAGCTTCAAAATCCTCATAGCTGATAATTGCCTCATGGTGGTTTTCTACTAGATACATATTTTTCTCACCATAATTGGTGTGCCTGTTAAAATGGCTGTCAGTATAAGTCTTTTGCAAAATAACGTCGCCAGTATATTTTTCATTGGTCAGAATCCCTCGAATGGTAGTAGCCGTCCAACGGCCACCTCTTTTTGATGGGATACCCTTTTGATTAAGATTATTTGCAACTTTCTGTGTACCTTTGCCCGATAATACTTCTGCAAAAATATACTTTACAATTTCAGCCTGCTTAGGGATTACTTTCATTTGACCATCAATGTTTTGATACCCATATGGTGGGTAGGAAATTATAAAGGTTCCGTTTTGAAATCGTCTTTGAATGGCCCACTTCGTATTCTCTGAAATGGAAATTGACTCACTTTCTGCAAGCCCACTTAAAATGGAGAGCATCAATTCACTTTCCATTGAACCTGTATTGATGTTTTCCTTCTCAAAATAGATATGAACCCCAAGGTCTATCAGTTTTCGAACCATCTCCAAGCAGTCTGTAGTATTTCTCGCAAATCGGCTGATGGACTTTGTAATGATTAAGTCAATTCTCCCAGTTTCACAGTCTGATAACATTCTAAGTAGGTCAGAGCGGTTTTCCTTTTTCGTGCCGCTGATACCCTCGTCATAATATAAGCCTGCGTATTCCCATTCTGGATTTGCCTTTATGTAGCTCTCATAATGGGCCTTTTGTGCTTGCAGGCTGACAAGTTGTTCATCACTGCCTGTTGAAACTCGGCAATAGGCAACTACTCGTGTTTTTGGCTTAATAAAAGAGTTGGCCGTATTTCCTTCTATTTTCGTTATCTTTTTCATCCTCTCACCTCCTTCTTGGTAGGTCACATATTACCTCTGAAACCCTTATATATCAACGATTCGAGGGCATTATCTCCTTCAAAAATGGAGAGAAAGTTTGGCGATTTAGTGCGCCTATTTTGTTGAATTCCACTTCCGTTATTAAGCCTTTTTCGAGCATCTTACTCAGCAACTTTTCTGCCCTATAATAATCAAATTCTCTTTGAAGCGCCTCAGCACTTAAAAGTGTCTTTTTAGAAATGCTTATTTGATCTTGTTTATCTGTAATTTTAGTTATCTGCATATAGGCAACCTCCATTTCTACAGTGAAAACCCTGCACCTATATGCAAAAATCCCTAATGATTCGAACCCCTAAAGGTCAAAAAAAAATGACCCGAAGAGCTATTACACTCCTCAGGTCATAGGTAAAAGTGTTAATCATACTTTATAAACGAATCCGTAAAGCCAGCCTTTTTCGCTTTGGCAAGCTGTGCCTCTGCATTGGCTTTTACAGAATAGGCACCGATTTGCACACGATAATATTTCTTTTTCTCCTGTTCTGCAGGCTTCTCTCCTTCACTTAATAGCTTTTTCACATCCGCTCTGAAGATATCCATGCTTTTTCCATGCTTTGGAAACCAGTTTTTCGGATCGCCATGATTACTTGCGATGCCTTTTTGATATCCTTCATAGTGGCCAATAACATCTTTTTCGGTTAAGTTATAGAGCTTGCAGAGATACACACACAGTTCTACCGCTTCCTTATAAACCGCATTAAAATACGAGGCATCGGTCAAACCGTCCTCGCAGATTTCAAAACCAATATGAGTATCATTTGCCTTTCCACCTGCATGCCAGCCACGATGGTTCCATGGCAGGGTTTGATAAGTGGCAATTGAACCATCCTTAAGCTTTCCAATGAATGCATGAACACATACTTGCCTCCCACCTGGTTTATCCTGATTCCAGTGATTGTTGTACTCGTTTACACCCAACAGGCCATCGTCCGGTCCAACGTATCTACGAAGATACGGATTATTTGCACCAGTGCTATGAACCATGATGCCCTTCGGTATAATCTTTCTGCCTGCCTTATAACACGCATTTTCAGTTAGAATAAGTTTCCTCAGATTCATTACTCATTTCCTCCTTTGTTATGCAACTGTACAAGAATGTCTTTTAACTTTTCTGGTATTGGCAATCCTAGTCGACCAGCATTTTCTAACATAGATATTCCTTCATTGGAGCAATAAAAAAAGATAATGGCTGTCCGGAGCACGCTCCCCTCTCCGATAAGGTTCGTATCAATCATATGTCCGATTCCGACTAAAACAAAAATAAGCACCTTCTTAAAGATGCCCCTAAATCCGATCTCACTAGATAGCTTCTTATCAACAATGGCACACATGACACCAGTGATATAATCAGCTATCGTCAATGCCACTAATGCATATAAAAAACCATCAAAACCACCTAAAAACCAGCCCAAGAATCCACCAAGTGCTGTAAGGGCAACTTGTACCCCATTCCATATTTCCTTCATGATTTTTACCTCCTTCGTGATTGGTGAATATATAAAAAGAGTGCTTGCAATTTTTCGCAAACACTCCTGAATCGTTAATTATATTTGTTTAGGCAGTGCCTCCCATAGCCTCATATCCTCTTGGCCTAAAGACCATATGGCAATTCCTCTAAGCTTCCATCGATACGCTGCCTCGTTTGCCCAATAAACAAGGCTGTCTACATCCTGATAATAAAGAATAGAAAAACCGTCAGCATCTCCAAGAAACAAACGTGAAATCCAGACATTGATGTCCTTGGGAACGATTTTTACTGAATAATCATTTCCACAGACTAATGGCAAAAGACCTGAATGGAAGAAATCATAATCCATAGAGATGTCCTGGTTTCGTGTAGAAGCTTCCTCCACATCATTGTTAACTGTGAAAACCTGAAACTCACTATCCCATGTTACACCGGTTCTTGCCAGCCGCCCATACTCAGTTGTGGTTCCATCCGGGAAGGTTACATCAAACCTTTCATAAGGTTCATAAGTCCAGGCATCTCCCAGTCTAAGTAATTCACATAGAATACGTCCATCAGACCGAACCCCGGCATACCCTCCTGAAAAACCACTAAGCGTCGCTGTAAAGCGCAAAACATTGCTTGCTCCAGAATAAACCCTCACAGAGTTACCTCGTATCCTCATTTCAATGGTGTACATTCTTGGATTTGAGCGAAGATCTGCTGATGCCGTTTTAACGATTTCAGTGGTGTAACTGCCAATTAAAGAAGCACCATTATATAGTTCAATACGCTGTGTATTAAAGTTTAAACAGCAAAAGACATTACCACAAAAAATGCCTGCACGACCACTTCCCTCTGGAGTAAAGGCCAACCTTGCCCGCAAATGAACATCTGAAAACCCACTATACTTCCACGCCAATTGGCCATACCCGTCAAGCTGCGAATAGGGACGACTGGCGGGATCATTTTGATTTTGCCATACCTGCCACTCGCCGCTTAGTGCTGTCCAGTAGCTGGAGGGAAGTGGATTGTCATCTCTGAAGTCTTCATACCAAATTAGTGCTGAATCAGGCTTTCTGCGTAGCACCTCAGTGGTCAATTTAAAACCTTTATCGGGTTCAGCCATTAAACCGTTCACATCTTTAAATTTGCGAGGAGATAGCATAAACTCTGCCTCTCCAGCAGAAGGTTCTTCAGAAAAACTCGAACATACTCGAAATCCATAGAACTGCACACCTGGTACTGAGGTACTAACGCTGACAGTATGGGTACCAGCTGAAAGAAATACACCAGAAACCAAGGAAAGCCAACAAGTTGTTCGCCAATATGGCCACCACAGCCTATTCTCGCTAAATACCTTACTTGTCCCGTCAAGTGAAACATGAATGCTATTCTTATCCCAGAAGGGAAATGAGATGCGAATGGCTACATCATAAATACCAGCAGATGAAATTTCAAATTCGTATTCGGCTTCACCTTCTTCACCAAGTGTTATCATTTGAGAAGAAACCGATACATTACCAGTATAGCTATCAGGAGTTCCGCCACTACGATCTACATATATCGTGCCAAATTCAGTTTTTTGCTGCTTGCTATAGGCAGTCAAATACCTGCGACGGTTATAAGTTTCACCCAGTAAAGGATAGGTTCTTGAAACTGCATCCCAGCCTTCCATGTAGTCATACACATGTGGCAAGGCCCAAGGCACCTTATCATAATCATCCCAATACGCTATGATAGGAATCATGGGCTGTGGTGGTCCATCATCCGTAAAGTTATATCCCCCTGTCATCCAAAGCTGTGCCGCATAATATGTGTTTGAAATCCCACGATAAGTGATGCCCAGATTTTCTGGTGTATCGTGGATTCTCCAGTTCCAACCATATGCAGGCAGTCCTAAAAATATTTTTTCAGGAGTCATAACCCGGACTGCATAATCATAAATGCCTTCCAACCAATCCCTGGGAGATACCGAACCCGGTGCAGAGCCTGCCCACGCCATGCCATAACTCATAATCGCTGCTGTATCACAATAGGCATTCAAGTCTTCATAAACACACCAGTTTTCGCCACCAACCGAGCCTTGTACTCCAGTCATGCCCGGTAGACAAATATTTACGAGTTTCGAAGAATCATAGGCTTTAACAGAGTTATATATGTCTCGAAATAGAGCATTAGCAGCATCCTTGTTTTCATAGCCACCTCCACGTTCCAAGTCTATATCCACTCCAGCACACCAAGGATACTTATTCATGATGCGAATAATCTCAGTAAGAAATTTATCCTTTGCACCATTGGTGTTATTTCTAAGGGCTGTAAAAATAGAAGCCGTACCATGGTTCATGATTGTAAGCAGCCATTTGATATGAGGCCAGCGGTTAATGTAAGTAAGCATACTGGATATGCTTGTTCCTGTTTCTGTTATGGTCCCGGTGATATCCACTTCAAAAGTAAAAATACCCACCGTATCAATTCGATCACCATAGTCTCGTAATGCTTGATACATGCGGGTATTCCCCATGAAACTCCAGACCATACAACGCTTACCTTTTAAATAGTCAATCAAAGGCGCTCACTTCCTTCCTGCATTTCTTGAAACTCAAATAATACCCGGGCTGATTTTCTGTCTTCTAGCTTTATCACATGTTTGCTATCACCGGATGCTGTATATTGAAAAAAACCTTCCTTATCAGTTGGGTTTCCGTTCTTTAAACACTGCCTAGTTGATGCTAGTAGCGAAAAGGTATCACCTGGACTAACTGCCTCATTAAATATCACCTTGTGCGCCCCTGCTCCTTGAGACAATTGGATACTGCCTGCAGCCATATTTTGGTTGGGATAAATATGACAGTCAAGGCCAGCGGAAGTTGAACCCAGATTGAAGAGAATAACCGTCTCTCCGCTACGAACCACTCCGTTATAAAAACGAGCGGGAACAATAACACCGCCCTCCCGGAATTTTTGAAGCATCGTTTCTGTATTAATTGTATAACCAGTTAGACGATCACCTTCCTGAGCCTGAATATCAGTGAAATAAACAGTACCTGTGCAATCTCCAAGAAGTAGTTTCACTGTTACGCTTACTACTCGTTTATCCTCTTTACAATGAATCGTCTCAGCAAACCTGGTAAATGTTACTGACATCTGCACCACCTACCCATCCAACGTCCACTTAATTTCTGACACATGACCAATCCAGCCCGTAGCAACAGAACCACCTTGCAAAAGCATATCTGTAAAGAACACCTCACCAGAACAATCAGTAATGAAAAGACGGATGGTAAGCGACTTTATCTTTCCAATACCTCTCGGTGTAATAGCATGTGCTGTCTGTGAAAAATAAGCCATAGCACTGGCTCCTTCCTAAAAGAGATCAATAAACCTGGTTTCTGTCGACCCATCCTCATATTCAATGACAACTTCAATCCCAACTTGCCCGTTTGGCCCTTTCTGAAGATTTTCCGATGCAATCTGCGCTGAGAAAGTGTAACTCTTCCTACTGGCAGGATAAACGGTCTGGGATAGACTTTTCGTCATCCCTAAAACGCCCTCAGCTTTAAAAGAAGCTGTTCCTGATACACCATTATTAGGGTCAACTGTAAAACCTGAACTTAACCAATAGGTTAGACCATCATCAGCTCGTGAATTTCGTAGATGATTAAAAGGCACTAAGTCTTTTAATTCCTGACGGTCAAGAACATCAGTGGAAGATAAAATATCGGCTGCTTTATCCCATCCAGCAGAGGAATCTCCTAATTCTCTTAAAGTTGTTGATAGCTCCAGCACTGTTTTCCATGGTTCTTGTAGATTATATTGTCTGCGAACTACACGAGTTTTGACAGATAACTTCAAATCTCTATCATCCACAGTTACTATATCACCTAGTTTCCATGCCTCATGCTCATATCCTGTCAACACTGATAAGTCCATTGCAGAGAGAACATATGAGATTCGTGGCTTCGCATACTGAGCTAAGCGCATATTAGCGAACTCAAGCAGCTGATAAGGGTTGCTGATTGATGAAGCATCCAGCGTTCCAACTCTAACTTCTGATGAATAGCTATAATCCTCAACATACTCTTTATTACCATTGATAGAAGCAAATGTTATACCATCTTTTCCATAAGCATAAAGGCGAGTGATTAGACTTCTAGTATCCACTACGCGCTGTATACTTTTCATGTTCTTTCTATAGCAAAATAATGCCCCACTATCAGTACCTCCAAATGTCAAAAGGTGTACCAGACGATTGGCACTATCGAAAATCAAGTCACCACCATGAATATTCTGTATGGCTCGAAGAATAGATAAAGCATTCTTCTCTGTTGATTGCCATGTTCGTTTTGTACTGACAGTGACATTTCCTAATGACCAGCCAGTACCAAGTAAGGCATAGCGCATAGGTACTTCTGGTGTCTCTGCGACAAATTCCATGGGTTCTTTTTCAGCGCTAAAGGAAAGATCATAAAATGCAGCTTCCGCATATACCTGAGTTACAACTCTTCCATCTGAGCTTTTCTCATCTGTTATGGTTCGAATACGATAAACATCATTGACAATCTGCACCTGTTTTTCATTGTCTAAGGTCTCGCGCTTGGAATCATGAAATGGCAGTTTAAACTCCAAAATATCAGCTCCATTCACCTCACTTGTTACCACAATATCAAAGGCATTTTCTAACACCGCTTCCCAAGCCCCGTTAGTATCCAACACAACTGGTCTGGCAAATCCAAGTCTCTCATAAGGAGGTTTTGGTATATCATGTAGTTGTATTTCAAGAAGTTTAGGAGTTCTACTGGTGTCTTGAGTAGATAATGTAATTCGATAACGGATATATTCTCTGTTAGGCGACTGCAGTTCCCCACTTGCTCCAACGGCCTGCCATTCAGTCCAGCTAGACAGATCGTCTGATGTAGAAGTTTCCACTAGGCTTATGGCTGTTATACCTGCGGTGTATTCACTTGTAACTGATACCCTGCCCGTTCCTGCAAGACTACAGGCAGCTGCTATCGTAAAAAGCTGACCACTTTGTGCATAGACTCCGTTTGTTGCTTTCAACATGACAGAGCCAGGGTCCGCAAGAGCATCTACATCAGCAGCACTGTCACCACCGTTTGCCAAAATTGAAGATTTGAAATAGGAAATAAGATCCTCCATGGTAAGTAAAGAATCTTTTTCATAAAACCAGTCATCAAATCCTCCTGCGTAATAATAGGTATTTGCATGCATCCCCATCACAATATCCGCAACACAAGATTGATTTAAGTCTCCAGTGAATGTTCGAACTGGAGATTGCCAAACAGCGCCATCACTTCGGTCACAAAGTAAGTTCTGCACCCTTTTGTTGTTTACCTCGATAACAGAAGCGATAAAGTACCACCCGTTATTCTTTAGGGTAATAGTAGGCGTTTCGGTCTGATCATATATCAAGGAGCCTGAGGCATTATACAGCATTAATCGCAACCTTCCCTGAAATAAAGAAACATAAAAAATTGGCTGACCAGGCCCTTGTCTAGTATTAAAAATCGGGATATACGTCTGCCCTACAGAATAAGTAGTTGGATTTATCCATCCGCCAACAACAATCTTTTCACCTAAATCACTAAAAAAGCTACCGTCATTGGTAGCCACTAAATGAGTCTTTTCACTTGTTGGATTAATGATATTCTGCCTGAAATATCTTCCTAATCTACCGGATAACAAGTTGGCTGATGTGCCTGACCATCCGGATACAAAGAAGTTTCTGTTATGACCGGAGTCATCTGTAAGCATATTGTTGCTATCTGGTGCGGCTTCATTAAATCGCCACAGAGCAACTGTCTTCTCGCTTACAGGAAACTCACCCGTAAAATCCGTCTGTGATGTTAAGATTGATTTAATTGCCACCAGATCACCTCCATCTGCTTTTGGCCAGAATCTTCAGCTCCGAAAATGTTGCTCCCACAGCTGATACTGTTATTTCATTTTCACCTTTGTGAAGTACAGGGAAGTTTAACTCATCCAGGACTGGAAGCCCATTTCGAAGTGTATTTCCGTTGGCATCGGTTATTTTTGCTGTCACTAATCCGCTATCAATTACAAGCACTTCATCTGCCGTCAAAGCTCCAACTACTCGAAGTTCCTCTCCATTCGTGGTAATAGAAATATATGTGGATGTAGATCCACTTATTGATCCCTTAAGTTGATATATCGGTTCTGAATCTGTATTCCCGGTTATTCTTTGGATCTCATGAGTTCCAACACTTGAAATCGTGAATTGTTCATCTGTCAGCGCATAGGCGTGAGGATCAGGACAGATAAACTTCAACTCAAAGGCACCTGCAGTTCTAAGTAATCTCTCGCATTCTACTTGTTCAGTGAGGCGAGCAAAAAAGAATCGATTCGGAATATCCTCTAATATAAGCTGCTTAAGGCCGTTCATAGGGTTGAGCCACTCTGCAAGATCATCTAACACGCTCACTAAATCTGCAAAGCTCTTTTGAGGATATATGCTACAGCTAATCGTAATGATCCGCTCTGAGATATCACAACCAAAGTCAGCAACCCCTGCCTTCCCCGGAACAACCTCATACGCGTTTCTTAATGCGGGCGATGCCTGCCAACTTGTGAGCCTTGCTTTTATCTTCATATTCTTTGAGTTAATACCGTTATAAATAAAGCCCATACATCGCCCTCCTTTACGCAGTTATAAATCTTCCTTGTGCTCGAGATCCTGTCTGCATCAAATTGTATAACTCCTGTGAAATCTTCCGAATATCGTCTTCACTTCGAACAATCATCTGCTGTATCGTAATTAATGACCCTCCAAATGTTCCATATCCGCTACTAATACCGGCTCCATTCATATTCAGATTAGGGTTAATGTCAAAATCAGTAGGGATAGCGTTTTGCATATCCTGGCTAACACTATTCATGGCTTTTTCAAAACCGACACCAATACCCTCTCCCATGTTTTCGCCAATTCCAGCAAACAATGTAGATGGCGATCGAATTCCAAAGAAATTTTTTATTTTATCTACTACACCACCAAAAAAGCCTGAGATTTTATCCCAAAGCCAGGCTCCAGCATCTGAAATACCCTGCCACAAACCTTTGATTAAATTGGTCCCAACCTGGGCAATTTGCCAAATAGATCCTGTAAAACCTTTAACCAGTGCCGCAATAATTTGTGGCACTGCTTTAACAACCTCTACTATAATGGCTGGAAGGTTCTTAATCAGCGAAACCAACAGCATGATTCCTGCTTGAATGATCTGTGGTATGCTGCCAATAATAGCATTCACAAGGGAGGATACAATCTTTGGTATAGCAGTAATAACTGTTGTAATAATTAGTGGTAGATTTTGAATCAGTGCCACTAGCAGTTGAACCCCAGCATCAATGAGCAGTGGGATTGAGCCCAAAATCGCTGTGATTAACCCGTCAACAATCTGAGGAATTGCTTCTACAATGGCGGTAATGATTTCTGGCAAAGCACCAATTAAAGATGTCAGAAGTTGAATACCAGCCTCGATTATTTGAGGTATTGCGCCTATAACAAAATTTACTATGCCAGTAATAATGGCTGGCAAAGCCGCGATCAGCACTGGAAGGGCATCTAAAATACCTTGAGTTAATCCAAGTACAAGTTGCAGAGCTGCTTCTAAAACCATAGGAAGGTTATCCAAAAGCCCCTGTACGATTTGTACCACCGCTGAAACTGCAGCAGGAATTAACTGTGGCAGAGCTTCTGCAATTCCACTTATTATGGTTCCAATCATTTGAATACCTGCTGTAATTAGCGCTGGAAGTGTTTCAATGATTCCATTGACTAATGTCATCAGTAGCATGACTGCAGCTTCTGTTATTTGCGGTAATGCAGTGGTAAGCCCTTGAACCAGAGAAATAATAATCTGCGAAGCAATATCTACTACAATTGGCAACTGCTCAGATATAAACTGAACTGCTTCCTCTAAGATTCCTCCAAAAGCATCAATTAAGCCTTGAACACCGTCTTTTTCAAATGCTCCAGACAATTCATCGACCCAACCATTAACCATGGGAAGAACGGTACCGGAAAGCATAGTTGTTAAGCCTTCAGCAAGTTGGCCCTTCAATGAAGCAACACCATCTTCGAGAGTTGCCATCTGCCCAGAAAAGGTTTTTGACTGAGCTTCCATTGACCCATAGAAACGCCCACCTTCCGATGTAGCTGAGGCAAACGCTTCTGCGACCATATCTGCAGATATTGCCCCTTTGGACATTTCATCCTTAAGTTCACCAATGGATTTTCCTGTCTTACGCGAGATCTCCTCTAGTGGGTTAAATCCTGCATTAATCATTTGCATCAAGTCCTGTCCGGTTAACTTACCAGTAGAGGACATTTGTGCAAATGCCAGTGTCAGGCTTTTGAACTTCTCGGCATCTCCCTGAGATATATCACCCAGCTGCTTCATGCGTTTTTGAGCTTCTTCTGCAGACATACCAAAGCTCATAAGGGTTTGAGCTGATTGGGCAAGATCCTGCATTCCAAATGGTGTAGCTGCTGCTTCTTTTTTCAGATCATTAACCAGCTTTTGAGCTTTAGCCTCATCACCAAGCATGGTGGTAAAGGAAGCTGTGTAGTTTTCCATTTGAGCGTTGTACTCAACGCCATCTTTCATAGCGCCTATAAAGGCTTTTCCAATTCCCGCAATGGCTGAGCCTAAAGCTTTTACCCCACCAATTATGGCTTCTGATAACAAATTTGCTTTAAGTACATCTCCAAAAACAGAGGTTTTCTTGCTAGCATCATCCATTTCATCGCCAACATCATCAACATTATCTGCAAGTTCATTGGCTGCATCAGCGGCATCTTCCATGTTATCAGCACTATCATCTGTGGCGTCGGCATGGTCTCGTAGCGCTTTATGGTTATTTTCAAGTTCCCGCTCCATGCCATTAAGTTCAGCCAATGCTTTATTTAGTTGAATCTGCCAGTTTTGGGTTCTACGATCGTTTTCTCCAAAAGAAGTAGAGGCGTTATCTAGGGCAGCACGTAGTGTCTCTATTTTTTCTTTTTGTGCATCAATGGATTTTTCTAATACTTCATTTCTTGCAGTTAAGGCTTGGATGGATTTATCGTTTTTATCAAACTGGGAACTGACTAGAGCCATCTCACTACCTAATACTTTAAATGCTTGGTTAATGTCACGAAGTGCATTTTTGAATTCCTTTTCGCCTTCCACTCCGATTTTTAAACCAAAATTATCTGCCAAGATTACCGCCTCCTTTCTTTTGAAAGATCAAATACCATAAGGAATAATGTCATCGATGTAAATCTTCCGTTTTGGTTTGGACATTCCAAGAAACTGCTTATGGCACTCCCATAAATCCATAAGCAAGCCAATAGGTGTAAGCCATGTTTCCTCTTCGGTACGATTTAAATGAACTGTCCCGTAATATAAAAGCCGGGTAAAGAGTTCATTCTCGTTTACCCGGTTTAAACGTTTTTTGAGTCATCTTCAGATTCTACATTTCTCTTGGTTCCCTTAAACATTGCTTCTGTCAAAGCATTCTTATAAGTAGCTAGTTCCAAAGGAGATGTGAGAAGTTCAACTTCTTCTTGAGTAAGCAGCGGCTTTTTGTTATCTGGATTTCGAAGGTTGTGAATGAGTAGGCTCTGATTGGCCATTAAAGTTATCAGCCAGACTATTTCATCCAGTGCCATTTCGAAGTTCTCAGACTTCAGTAATTTCTCACCCAAATTTTCAAGACCGCCATATCTCCCAGCAATTTCTTTTGTGGCTTTAGTGGTAAGAATAAGCTCATACTCCTGCCCGCCAATATTGATCTTTGCACTTCTTTCGTTATCCATTCCAATCCCCCCTTATTCTCCACTTCCGCCAGAAGCAGCAAATGTAGGCTCATACACTTCGCTATACCAACCATTAATAATTGCCTGGGTTACGCCCTCATCACCCTCGTTTACTTCTGCTTTCCATGGATGCTTACCCTGACCATCCAGCTTATTTCTACGAAGTACTGTTCCTTCAATGGTCGGAGTTGAGAAAGTAATACTATCACCTTTGGTCGCCAAGTTTGTTGCAGGAATTCCAAACTTCACACGATACAGCCAAAAGTATCGGTATTTACCGTTTGCCTTTTGTGCTCTAAAGCCAATTGCAACAGGAGCCCCGCCATCCTCACTGGTTGAAATGAGTACATGGTTGTCATCAATGGTTGCTCCTGTTAAATCTCCTGCAGCTGTTACCCCTATATCATCAATACCGAGAGTAAGGGTACCACTTTTAAATTCTTTGACAATTTCAGCGGCACCATCATCGGCATAAAGAGTGGCCTCAGCAAGCTCAACGGAAAGTTCTGCACTGATTGCTTTTGCTAGCGGCATCGGTGTATCATAGGTTTCATCACCGTTGTCATCTTCGGTGATTTTTGCATAATAAAGTCTATCCAGACCGATTGTAGCCATGTTTTATTCCTCCTTTTCCAATTGAAATTCATATGGTTTAGCCACATCTATGGCATAATGGTGATAATCGGTATCATCCTCATGTCCGATGTATCGACGATCCGTTATCGTAAAATCCGCACCTAGAAGAGTGCGGACAATGGCATTTTTTATAGCTGTATAACTGCCTTTCACAAATAAGGAAAGTCTGGCTTCCTGTACTTCATATCCCGGTGTGTTATCCGCATGAACCTCAAACAAATCAATAAGAGGTGTAATCACAAGATAAGTATCAGGAGGAACACCAGAAAATCTTCCTGTTTCTACTGGGATACCGCACAATTCTGCTATGAGATTAAGCTCATTTAATATACTCATAAGTTTTCGACCTCCTGCTCAAACATCTTCTTCATAGCGTCAATACATGCTTTTCTTGAAGCCCTTCTTGCAGGCTTTAAAAATGGTTTTGGTGGCTGACCCGATTTTCCATATTCGATGATATTGGCAATCTTAGCGTTACTTTCGCCGCTTCTTCGTGGCTCCTTAAAACCTATCTTCACGTTGAAATTGCCATTCCAGTCCACTTTAGCGGGAGAAAGACCCAACGAACTAATCAGTTCTCCTGTAGACCGACTTTTTTCTTTTGTTCCACTACCAACTATAGCTTGCAAATTAGATCTAACCTTTTCCAAAACGATTTCCCCGCCTGACTCAAGTACCTTTGGGATGATTTCATCCGTCTTATCGCCAAGCTTTGAAAGCTTTAAAAGAAAATCCTCAGGCATTTTTACTTGTAACTTAGCCACTTGACCCCACCACCTTTTTTGCCAAGGCTTCAATATACATGCCTCGACCTTTTACATCTTCAACATTTGTAATCTCATAGCGGCCATCATTACACACAATCACCATATTGGTAGATACCTCAACATCAGGTATCTTACGAAAACAAAACAGAGCAGTTGCTTCAGAAAATGCCGCTCGGTTAGCCCACTTTTCATTTCCATGACGATCTTCCTTATAAGCACGAACGGAAGCGAGGATGGTGTCCTTAGATTTACCAAAGCCTTCACTGTCTTTCGTTCTTTCAACAAAAATGAGATCGATAAAGGTATTCATTTTTCCAAAACTCATACTCTACACCTTCCAATCCCGGTCAAGCCTGAGCAGTAAATTTACAGTGTTCCAAACCTGCTGGCCTGCCTGCACGTTATCAGCAAAAAAGCCGCCAGTGCTACCATCCCTACTTTCATAGAAGTGAGATGACAACATAATGACGGCCTGCTCGGTAGTTGGCGGCATTGTGTTCTCATTATAATGACCTTCCGGTACATGCTGATAACTCTCGGCATATGCGATAGCGGTGGTGATGTACATCTGAAGAAGTTCATCATCGCGATCGTGCTCAAGAATTAGATTTGCTTTAACTTTTTCTAAAAGTGTCATCACCATCACTATCCTTTCTAAGGTGTATCTCCATTCATGATTCCTGCAGTTTTCAGCTTACTGAGCAAGGCATTAAAGTCCGTCACTAGAGCTTCTACAGTATCCGCAGTGCTTGCCGGTTGATTTTCAAGAACAGGGAGCCCAGTTACTTTGGCTCCCTCTTCAATGACAAGTTCTCCACCAATAACAGTTTTTTCTCCACCTTGTTCGGTGTAGTTCTTTGCGTTATAGCTCATAATTTGCACCTCCCATTAAGCTTTCTGCTGAAGAACTTTGATGGCTTCAGGTAAAATGAGCTTTCCATCTACACGCTGGCTCGCAAAGAAACCAACCTGCCCAGTAGTTGCAAAAAGCTCGTTTAAACGTTTGAAAGAACGCCCCTGTCTGTCAGCAATCCAATAGTATCCGAAATCACCGAAGGCAATCGTCTTTGCTCCGGCTTCAATAATAGGAGCATAAGCAGAAGTGTAAACCGGACGATTCAGCAACGTATCTGGAGTACCTGCTGTTAAAGAAGGCTGCCACAGATATTGACCTTGACCATCTTTCAGTTTACGGATTGCTTTTACTGTTGCATCATTCATCAAGAATACTGCGTTCTTTCTGTAAGGAGCCTTTAGGGAATAAACAAGATCGATAATCTCATCTGCCGTAATGGCAGTTGCAGACCCGGCTGTCACTCCAAGCTGTGCACCACCAGTAGCGTTGAAAATTCCTGTAGGTTTCCCATCTGCATCTCCAACTAAAAAAGCTTCTTCTTCCTTAGCACCGATTCTACGGGCAAATTCAGTGGAGATATAATTCTCCAGATCAAATACACTGTCATTGAGAAGTTCATCAGAAACTTTAATCATTGTACCCAGCTTATAGGCACCGATAGATGTCTGGCCAAATACAGAATCGCTCTCATCAAACTCCTCACCTTCATCAAGCCAAGCCGCTGTACCCTTAGTCACAACAACAGGGATTTTGCGGTCACCGCTTGAAGTCTGAATAATTTTTGCCAGTTTACGGAATACATTCTCTTCCTCAAGGGTTTGAACTAAAGTACGCTCAAATTCATCAGGAACAAGATATCCTCCCTCTGAATCAGTGCCTACAGACAAAGCATTTAGCACATCATGACGAGGATTTTTGCTACGCATTACGTTCCAGAATGCCTTTCTGTACTCATCACTGGCTCTTCCGGTCTTTGTATCCATCCCCGGAATAGCTGGTTTTTCGGTAAGAGGTGTGTTTACAGGCTTATTAAGCTCTGCTTCAAGAGCTTCTTGGCGCTCCAATCTTGCGATTTCCTTACCCAGATTAATAATATCTGCTTCCATTTTGTCGTAGGTTGCGGCATCCTCTGCGGACACAAGTCCATCACTACCACGCTTTGAATCAAGAAATGCCTTTGCTGCTTCCCATGCTTTTGCGCGCTTTTCACGCAGTTCAAGAATTTTACTCATTTTCATTCCCTCCTAATATTTCAATAAATTAAGCCGCTCATAAAGCGATTCGGCTGACTGTTTTACAACTGGTTTTTGAAGCTTATTCATTAGTGAATTGGTCACTGCTCTTCTGCTGAAGACAAAGCTATCTTGTAGTGCACTCTCTCCTGGTTTGAACATAATGTCATCTGCAAAACCAAGCTCGACTGCCTTATTTGCATTTAGCCAAGTTTCAGCATCCATCAGGTGAGATAACCTTGTTCTAGACAAACCGGTTTTAAGTTCATAAGCGTTGATGATACTTTCCTTAACTTCATCCAGCATCTGCATTGCCTTTTGCATCTCCTCGCTATCGCCAATGGCTATGGTGAAAGGATTATGGATCATCATCAGTGATGTTGGAGACATTAAAACTTCTGTACCTGCCATGGCAATGACCGAGGCGGCTGATGCTGCGATGCCATCAATCTTTATGGTGACATTGCCTTTATAATCCATCAGCATGTTGTAAATCTGTGATGCTGCGATACAATCACCACCAGGTGAATTAATCCAAACTACTATGTCACCCTCGCCACTCATTAGCTCTGCTTTAAAAGCAGCAGGAGTAATATCATCATCAAACCAACTCTCCTCAGCAATTGCACCGTTTAGATAGAGGGTCCGTGACTGTGTATCTTCATCACGCACCCAATTCCAAAATTTCTTCATTCATTTTTTCCCTCCATTCCTTCTTTATTTGCGAATATGCCTGCGTCCGCAAGCTTGGTCATATTGCCATTGATTAGATATAAGTCCCCGCCAAGCTCAGGTGGGATTCGGTCAAGGTTTTCAAGCTCCCTAATATCATTGGCACTCATCCAACCATTCTGTCTCGCGGTTGCATAACCGTTCATCCGAGAGACATAATCACCTCGAAGCAGTCCATCCACATTAAACTTGGCAAAATAGAGCTTCTTTTCATCTGGTCTTAAAAGTGATCGGCTGATGGCCTGCTCCCAACGGATCACCCAAGGGTCCAAAGTGTATTTCACAAACTCCAGTGACTGTTGCTCAATATTAGAAAAGCTCGATTTTTCCAAGTCCCCAACCATATGTGGAGGTACGCGGAAAATCCGAGCGATTTCATTAATCTGAAACTTTCTTGTCTCTAAAAACTGAGCTTGTTCTGGTGAGATACCAATAGACTGATACTTCATCCCTTCCTCAAGCACTGCCACACGATGGGAGTTGCTGCTTCCTTGATAAGCCGCATTCCAGCTATCTCGCACTTTTTGTGGGTCTTTAATCGTTCCAGGATGCTCAAGTACACCTCCCGGAGCTGCTCCATTTGCGAAAAACTTAGCTCCATATTCCTCACAGGCTATGGCCATACCAATGGCATTCTTGGCCATTGCAATTGGAGAATACCCTACTAGTCCATCAAATCCTAAGCCAGGAATATGGAGTACATCGCTTGGCCTTAGTGTGACTGTCATTCCATTCATCGTAGGTGCTTCATCAGAATATCTGGTATAGGTATAATAAAGAGCACCACTGTAATCGCGGTCCACCGACATTCGATTTGGCATTAACGGATACAGTGCTATGACTTCACCTTTTCCATTTCGAATAATCTGTGCATAAGCATTGCCCCATAATAAAAGATGAGTCATCAACGTCTCCCGAAAAACGAAGGAACTCATCTCTGGGTTAGGTTCATCATGTAATAAAAAATACAGCGGATGAGAAAGAGCCTTTTCCTTACTGCCGCTTGCAGTGTATTTATATAGGTGTAGGGGTAGCCCTGCCACAGCCTCTGCAAGTATTCTTACGCATGAATAGACCGCTGTCATTTGCATTGCTGTATGTTCGTTTACAGGCTTACCGCTGGTTGTTCCACCAAAAAAGAAGCTATAATTGCTTCCTGTGGTTCGATCCTTCGGTTTATCACGCGCTTTGAAAATATTAGAAAACAATCCCATCTGCATCACTCTCCTTTGCTACAAAATAAGAAGCCCTCGACCGTCATAAACGGAGTTACCTGTTCCACCTTTGCGAATTGCTCGGTCAAGAGCCATAATGGTAGCGACAGCTCCATCTATTCTTTCAGTTGATTTTTCTTTATCCGGTTTGATATTTCCAGCAGGGTCAGTACGTATAAAGATGTTATCCATCATCCATCGGAGCACCGGATGACCACCATGCGCCAGTTTCTCTTCCAAGGTAAGCTTCATAAGCTCCTTCGTTGGCGGACTCATATCTTTAAAACCTTGACCGAAAGGAACTACTGTAAACCCAAGGTTCTCTAAGTTTTGTGTCATCTGCACAGCTCCCCACCGGTCAAAGGCAATTTCTCGAATGTTGTACTTTAAGCCCAGCTCTTCGATAAAGTTTTCGATGTATCCATAATGCACCACGTTTCCTTCAGTGGTGTGTAAGAACCCCTGCTTCTCCCAAACATCATAAGGAACATGATCACGCTTTACCCTTTGGTCCAGATTATCTTCCGGTATCCAGAAGTAGGGAAGAACGATGTATTTATCTCCTTCATACTCAGGCGGGAAGATAAGTACGAACGCTGTAATATCTGTAGTAGATGATAAGTCCAAACCACCGAAGCATTCTCTTCCTACAAGGTTTTCTGGATTTACAGCAAATGAACATTTATCCCACTTTTCCATAGGCATCCAACGTACCGACTGTTTAACCCATTGATTTAGACGAAGTTGTCTAAATAAGTTTTCTTCTGCTGGATTTTGTTTTGCACTTTCACAAGCAATATGAATTTTTTCTATATCAACGGTAATGCCCATTGAGGGGTTGGCTTTCGCCCACACCTTTGGATCGGTCCAGTCATCATTTTCATCTGCACCATAAATAACTGGATAAAATGTTGGATCAACCTTTCGTCCTTCTAGAATATCTTTAGCCTTTTGATGCACCTCGTAGCAAATAGAGTGAGTATCATTTCCGGCAGTCGTAATTAAAAAATACAGCGGCTGCTTTCTTGCATCACCTGAGCCATGGGTCATGACATCAAAAAGCTGTCTATTGGGTTGCGCATGAAGTTCATCAAATACAACACCATGCACATTTAGTCCATGCTTGGTATACGCTTCTGCAGACAAAACTTGATAGAAACTACCTAGCGGTTTATAAACAAGTCGTTTTTGCGATAGTACCGGTTTAATTCTTGCTTTCAGAGCTGGACATTGTTCTACCATATCCACTGCTACATCAAAAACAATGGAAGCTTGCTGTCTGTCAGATGCACATCCGTATACTTCACCGCCATGCTCAAAATCACCACAGGTAAGCAGTAACGCAACCGCTGCTGCAAGCTCAGATTTACCTTGCTTTTTAGCGATTTCGATATATGCCATATTAAATTGACGGTAACCATTAGGCTTTATAATCCCAAACACATCGCGGATAATCTGTTCCTGCCAGTCAATAAGTTCAAATGGCTGCCCATACCATTCTCCCTTCGTATGTTTTAAGCAATTAATAAAAGACACCGCAATGTCTGCAGCGTCCTTATCATATACCGAACCATCCGCCTTAAAGATGGTCGGCTTATATTTTTTTAGTTTACGTATGGCCGCCACCTCCTTATGGCTACGAAAAAAGGAACCCCGCAGAGTTCCTTCAAAATTTGTTTAAGTTATTCTGTTTTCGCTTCCCCTATCAGAATAAAATGGACATACGCTCCCTTGTTCTTTTCAAGGTAATCTACTAGCTCAATATAGCCTTCTCTTAAAGCAATACTAGTCACAACCGGAAGATCAAACATATTTGTTTCACCTGTTTCTCGAATGGCAAATATTTGTTTCATAATTATCTCATTCATTGGCTACCTCCTCCGATTCTACTGAATCGGTTGTCGCTTTGCGCAGGATTTCCACATCGAAGCCTGCACTCTTATAGCCTTCTAAAATTGTACTGTAATAATAACAGCTCGGCTGTCCAAGCGGCCTTCCATCATTCATGATGTATACCATCGCCTTAACGGTTTTACCTCCAAACTTCACTTTTATTGTTTCCTTGCGATAAAGGAACGGCCATCCCTCGTAACGGTCAAGTGCCGATTCATCGACAGGTGTGATTTCCCACACTAAAACGGGTACGTTGCCACCCTTAAAAGGCTCGATGGTCGCCACAGCGCCCGCATGTGCCCCTCTAAATAATAAACGGTGGTCATTGATTTGACTTGCTCCTAACACCTTCGCTGTGGGGCATCTGTTGGCCATTTGTTTCAGGTTAAGGTTGGAGCCATAGGCAAGATATAATTTATTATTCATTGTAATCCTCCTTAGCTTTGTGGGTTAGGGGCAGCTCAGGCCGCCCGAAACCGCCATGCAGCTGAACCCGAAAGTGCTGCGGTCAAATGCTCTCTGCAGTTTGCAAATTCATCACCAATGAAACCAATCCGGTTTAGGTAGGTTCTCATGGCAAATTTCTCGTTCTCCACCTGTGGTTTCTTTGCTGATGCACACTTTTGTGTTAAGGCTTGATGGTTGATGGCAAGCGCTAGAACAATGTAGCTTCTCATCTTTCCAGCATGAAGCTCGCTGTTAAAACCTCTAAGTTCAACTGTATGGTTTCCGGTAAAAAAGCTGTGAAGGTTGAGGAAATGGTAGCGGCTGTTGTGGTAATGAGTGCTTCTACTCTCGCTGTAACCCTCGTACCAAATGTCCTCAATTTGTCTCATGGTTTTAGGCTTTTTGTGGTTCATCTTCTCAACCAAAATGCTGTCCATCTTTTTGCAGTAGCGCATTCGCTCCGGTGCAATCTGTAGTGCTTTATAAAATAAGTCATTTTTACTTGCAATGATATTTATAAAGTTTCGAATACTTCTTGGGGTATGTTCAGCACCGTCTAGATGAATGTGAATGCCGCAAGATGTATTTGTAAAGGCTCCAGCTTTGCGAAGCTTTCTTACTATCTCCTGCAAAGTTTCAATGTCCTCCCGGTAAGTTAGGATTGGGCTAACTAGCTCAACGCTATAATCTCTACCTGCAGCTACTTTTCTTCTGCCTTCTTTTCTTTGACAGTGAATGCTCCCATCATACATAAATCTCCAAACTCTACCATCTGGAGTTTTTACCTTCTTAGTGTCGTAGTAAGTCCCGCCTTCACTATAAGTGCCTTGCAAAAACTCTGCAGCAACTCTGGCTGCCCTTTCCCTTGTAATCCCTGTAAATTCAATCTCGATTCCGAATTTTGCACTTAACATCGTATCTCGCTCCTTTTAAAGTGTGTTTGTCCTTTCGGCATGTACATATATCACTCTAAAAGGCTTATATAGCAAGACAATTCTGCAATATAAATCTACATATTTACTGCCATATTGGTCTTAAAATGTGTATGTTTACTCTTCGATTTTCCTGCATAAATCCTCTCCAAAGACCACTCCAAGGGAACTGCCTGAATCCCAACTGACGTGGATGGTTCCCATGTCATCAACACTAGTAACCGTACCTTTAGTTCCAGGCTGAAGCTTGGTATAAGGGTCATTCATTTTAAGTAGCATGACACGAGTTCCCGGAGTGTAATAACTCCTAAGTTGTTTTAGCATTTCTGGGTGAATGATATTCATTATTCACTCACCTCCTTATGCTTGGCAATTCCGCTTTTGAAGGCAGAGCTACCCGACAGTTTGGAGAGGAGAATTTTTCGTTCGGTTTTGTATTCTGGACCGATAAAGCCAAGTCTTAGAAGGAAACAACGAAAGGCATACTTTTCATTATCCACTTCCTTAGCTGTGGCAGTGATTCTCTTCTGTTTTTTTGCCATATCACAAAGGGCTGTAATGAAATGCGTGTAAGCTTTAACTTTCTCAGCATCTTCATCAAAGGAAAACCAAGGGAATCGTAGAGTTTCCTCTGTTTGCTCAATAGGTAATTCCTCTACTCCAAGTGCTTTTTTAATGAGATCTCCTTTGCTTTCCAGAATCTTTTCCAAGTTACTTAAGGCAATGTCGGTGAAGTTTTCCTTAGGTATTTCAATTACCAACAAATCTGTATTATTTGTAAGCCCCTGTTCCAGGCCTTCTGGTTTCACATAAGTAAATCCTCGACTATTAAGTTCATCAAGCAGTTTGACCGCTTTTTCGCCCACAACACCCTCATCAAAAATAAGAGCACCTTCCTTATCCACTTCAAATCTGCCTATTTGATAAATAAATGTTGGTGCGCCTTTGTATTCAGGCTTTTCACCTAGTACTTCTCCAATCGCAGTAACGAGGGCCTTTCTCTCACCACCAGTACGATTAAATTCAATTTTCATCCTACATACCACCTTTCTTATTTGGTAGTACCATATATCACTCTAACGCTACACAATAGCAAGTTATTTCTGTGCAAAAATGAATTTAAAACTTGCTCTATCAATCTAATTCATCAGAAGATGTGGCTGCCACATTAAATGGAATCTTCTCTTTTTCTCGAATGACATATACCTCTTTATCTGTTCCAACCTGCTCGATGTAACGCTTCACAATAACATCGCAGTACTTTTCATCCAGCTCGATGGTATAGCAAATTCTATCGGTCTGTTCACAGGCAATCAGCGTCGAGCCAGAACCTCCAAAAGGATCAAGTACGATACTATTAGTAAGGCTAGAATTCATAATGGGGTAGGCAATTAAAGCAATGGGCTTCATAGTCGGATGATCTGCATTCTTTTTCGGCTTATCAAATTCCCAAATGGTTGATTGCTTACGGTCTGAATACCAGAGATGCTTCCCCTTCTTTTTCCAACCGAATAGCACCGGTTCATGCTGCCACTGATAAGGGGATCTTCCAAGAACCAATGACTGTTTCTTCCAAATACAAGTACCGGAAAGATAAAAGCCTGCGTCAACAAAGGCTTTTCTAAAATTAAGTCCTTCTGTATCAGCATGGAAAACATATATACTTCCATCTGATGCCAATACCGATTCGATATTCTTAAAGGCATCTAATAAAAATTGATAAAATGCGTCATTGGCCATATTATCATTTTTGATTTTCCCAGCGGTTCCTTCATAGTTGACATTGTATGGGGGATCAGTTACCACCAGATTGGCGACCTTTCCTTCCATTAAAATGTTATATGTTTCTTTTTTTGTGCTGTCTCCACATACCAGTCTGTGCTTACCAAGTATCCATACATCTCCTAAACGCGAAACAGCGGGCTTATTCAGCTCGCTGTCCACATCAAAATCATCTTCTTTTATTTTTTCTTTCATCGTATCCTTGAAAAGATCATCTAGTTCTCCGGGGTCAAAGCCTGTCAGCGATACATCAAAGTCTGCAGCATTTAAGTCTGTAATGAGAAGTGCTAGTTTCTCCCTATCCCAATCTCCATTTATTTTGTTCAATGCAATATTGAGGGCTTTTTCCTTTTCCTCATTCATCTCAACAACTACGCAATCCACTTCTTCCATACCCATGTTCAGTAGGATTTTCAACCGCTGATGGCCACCAACTACTCTGCCTGTGGTTCTATTCCAAATAACTGGTTCAACATAGCCAAACTCCTCAAGTGAGCGTTTTAACTTTTCGTACTCTGGATCACCCGGTTTTAAATCCTTTCTAGGATTATAATCAGCAGGGATCAGCAGTTTCGTCTTAATTTTCTCAATCTGCATATTTTTCCACCGCCTCTTTTAGTTCGCTATATTTATTAACATCCTCCCAAGGGAAGAGGCAACTGTTAAAGTGACCATAGACTGCTGTATCAGAGTAATGAATGTTTCTAAGTCGCAACTTTTCTATAATTGCTGCAGGCCTCAAATTAAATACTTCTTGAGCAGCAATGGTTAGAACTTCATCAGAAACTGTTCCTGTTCCAAAAGTATTTATAGAAAAAGCTACAGGATTTGCCTTGCCAATGGCATAGGAAATAGCCACTTCACATTTCTCTGCCAAATCACACCACACAATATGTTTAGCAATATACCTAGCCATGTAAGCTCCGCTTCGGTCAACTTTGGTCGGATCTTTCCCACAAAGTGCTCCGCCACCATGTGATGCAAGTCCACCATAAGTATCCACCATGATCTTTCTTCCAGTTAAACCTGTATCTGCAGCAGGTCCTCCTAATACAAACTGTCCAGATGGATTAATAAGAATTTCTGTTTCATCATCAAAAGGGAAATCCTCAAAACACTGCCATAACACATTATTTAGAATATCTGATTTTAACTCTTCCTGAGTTTTATTCTTTTCATGCTGAACTGACACTACAATGGTCTTAACTCTCACTGGAACATCATCATTATACTCAATGGTCACCTGTGCTTTTCCATCGGGAAGGATACCTTTAATAAGTTTACCTTTCCTTGCCTCATCTAGTTTCTTTACAATTCGATGAGATAAGACAAGGGGAAGGGGAAGCATTTCTCTGGTTTCTTTTGTGGCATAACCATACATAGTACCTTGATCACCAGCGCCGATGGAACCATATTGTTCGTTTATACCATTTCGTGCTTCTAGTGCAGTATTCACACCAGCTGCAATATCAGAACTCTGATTGTGTACATATACATAAATTAAAAATTTCAAAGGGTTATAACCTAGTTCTTTTAGCACATTCTTAACAATGCTTCTGATATCGATTTTCTCGCTGCAGGAGATCTCGCCCGCCACGATAATTTTTCCTTTAGTAGCCATAACCTCACAAGCTACGCGTGAGGCCTTATCTTTTCTAAGACATGCTTCCAAAATGCTGTCAGCAATAATATCGCACAGTTTATCAGGATGTCCTGCACATACACTTTCTGCTGTTAAATATCTCTTACTCATCTCACATCTCCTTATTATTATTTACCTCTACGGGCAGTCAACAGTCGTTCCATCACATCATCCTGTGGATTTGTACCGGAATACTCTGTCGCACAGTTTTCACGAACAATCTGATATATTTCCATCCAGAGTCTGTTGGTTTGACTCATAAAATTATGGCTCATGGAAACGTATGGACTTTGGATAGCGTTGCCAGTAGTTGGATGCTTAGCAAGAAAACCAAACTCACTTATTGCTTCCTCACACTGTATCCACCTAGCAGCACTCATGGCATATCTTTCTAATAGCTGTGGTAGAACTAGATGTGCACACCCTCGCTCCTCAAGCCATTTCCACGTAAGCTCATAAATTTCGCTAGCTACTAAGGTTTTACCATCCTTTTGTACTGCTGAAAGCATAGCCCTTGGCTGTGGCATCTCCTGCCCTTGAAGTTCTGCAGTATTTTTAAATTCAATAACTTCCAGTTTTCTTTTTCCGGGATTTCCCTCAGCAATTTTATCTATAAGTGCTTTCTTTTTCTGGCCAGATCCAATACGGGCACCACCTCGATTTGTACCATCTTTGGCCATTAACTCACCTCTTTTCTTATTAAGGGGGTATTACCCCGTTTGAAACTGCGACTTTTTGCACGAAGCCCCACGCCCGTTGTCCGCTTAAAAAGCTGTAGAGATTCGACTCCCCCTACCGGGATGGCCAACGGTCTCCATCTCTTGCTGTGATGGCTGAGTGACAAGGAGTACAAAGAGCCATCAAGTTGCTTTCATCGTGTGTTCCTCCTCGAGACAAAGGAAGGATGTGATGGACTTCAGCTGCTGGTGTCAGCTTTCCCTCTCTTTTGCACTCTTCACATAATGGATGAGCTGTAATGTAACGGTCACGTATTCTTTTCCACGCACGCCCGTAACGCTTCCTCGTTTCAGGATCTCGCTGATATTTTTCATATCGTGAAGCTTCCTTTTTGGCATGATCAGGACAAAAGCGTCCATCAGTCAGCTCAGGACAACCGGGAGAAGAACATGGTCGTTTAGGTTTCCTTGGCATTTTGCACCTCCATTTGGGCATAGAAAAAGCCCTCGTGTTTTTTCCACGAAGGCTCTCTACAGTTTTTCACAATACCATTGTATAACCGATTGTGAGTAAAATCGTCCACGATATTACTCATTACTTTCCGTAGAGTAGTAGTGCTAAATGCTGAAGCGCGCGATTCTTCTTGTTGTAAGCTGAAGAGCGTTCAATGTTAAAACGTTCACAGATGTTGTACACTGCATCAATCTGCTTTTGTTCATCGTCCAAATAGAACTCCTTTAACACATACTGCTCATCCTCCGTTAAGGCATCCCACGCCGGTTGAAACCAGTCCATGTATTCCAGTGCTTGGCGATAGCGTTCTTTTAATACATCAATTTCATTAATGCAGGCAATGAGCCTTTTCTCTCCAGCTTTTGGATCATGCGTTGATGGCATGCCATTTAGAACTGGAGAAACAGGAGAACTCATTTCTTCGTTGAGGGTGGCAATGTCCTCATCGGTATGTTCTATGATGTACTTCATGCTGCTGTAATCTTTTAAGGCATTGATTGCCGCTGCCCTTTTATCTAAATATTGCCAGACAATGTTCATTGTATCAGACCTCCTTTAGCGTTGCTTTTACCGCATCTATCAGTGCGGCTTGGGTATTGTTTTTATCATTTAGGGCTTTCATTACACGTTCATCAATGGTGCCTTTGGCAATCAAGTGATGGATCACTACCGTTTCATTTTGTCCTTGACGCCAAAGACGGGCATTGGTTTGCTGGTAAAGCTCCAAGCTCCAAGTCAGGCCAAACCATACAAGTGTTGATCCTCCGGCTTGCAAGTTGAGGCCATGTCCTGCGGATGCGGGATGGATGACTGCAATGGGAATCTTTCCATCGTTCCATCTCTTAATAGAATCCCTAGTGGACAATACTTCGACCTCAAAGCGCTTTTGTATTCGAGATAAATCATGCTTAAACCAATAAGCAATCAGAACAGGCTTGCCATTAGCGGCTTCGATTAAGTCTTCCAGTGCATCCAGCTTACGGTCATGTATATGAATAACGACACCTTGATCATCATAGACTGCTCCGTTTGCCATCTGCAGGAGCTTTCCTGAAAGAGCCGCTGCATTGGCAGCAGTAATTTCCTCACCTTTCACCGTTGTAATGAAATCCCGCTTCATGGTATCGAGGGTTTTCATTTCTTTTTCAGAAAGCTTCACTGGCACTTCGTTTATAACCAACTCCGGCAGCTTAAGGTAATCAGAACCTTTCATGCTAATAGTGATGTCAGATATGAGCCTATAAATTGCTTCTTCCGCTCCTGGTTTTGGTTTGTAGGAGAAGATTACTTGTTGATTACGTTTATCCGGTACAAAGTAGTCCTCTCGATATCTGCCAATAAAGCGCCCAAGCCTTTGACCCATATCCAAGAGTCGATACTCTGCCCACAAATCCATCAATCCATTGGAGGATGGTGTTCCAGTGAGCCCTACGATCCTTTTTACCTTTGGCCTGACTTTAAGCAGACTTTTAAATCGTTTTGCTTGATGGGATTTGAAGGATGACAGCTCATCAATTACCACCATGTCAAAATCAAAGGAGATTCCACTTCTTGAAATTAACCATTCGATATTTTCTCGATTGATGATGTATACCTGAGCTCTTTTCATTAGCGCTCGTTTTCTCTGAGCCACAGTACCAACTGCTACGGTGTAGTTAAGGCCTTTTAGATGATCCCACTTTTCAATCTCTGCAGGCCATGTATCTCTGGCAACTCGAAAGGGTGCAATGACCAGAACCTTACGAACAAGAAAACTATCCAGTGTTAGATCAAAGATAGCAGATAAGGTAATAACGCTCTTGCCTAATCCCATATCTAACAGCACTGCTGCTATGGGATGGGTGAGAATATACTCAGTGGCATAAACCTGATATTCATGAGGCTTGTATTTCACGAAGTATCCCTCCAATCTGTTCTATGTGATCCAGGCAGAATACCAAAAAACCAAGTGATTCTAACTGTCTTTTTCTCTTTTCTTGAAGTGGCCTTAAGGCTTTACCTGGAGCTTTCACCTCCACAAAAGCTAGTTTCCTACCCGGCAAAAGAATCAATCTGTCTGGCATTCCATCTAAACCTGATGATACAATCTTCAGCGCAATACCGCCTATATCTTTCACTGCTTTTACCAGTTGTTGTTCAATCCATTTTTCTCTCATAGTTCCTCCATGTTCCCTAAATCCAAAAAATCTCTATACGCGCGTATATATGCGTCTGCAGGTAATTTCCTCTTTTTGTCTTTAGGATTACTTTTAATAATTATTTTTGGAACAATGGAACAGAAGTTATAAAGTAGCCTACTTTACAAGGGGCTGCCGCCTGTTCCAATGAGGTGTACCAAAAGACCGTTTTTGTTTCACCGGAACAGGTGAAATCTGTTCCTGAAGAAAAATTGTTCCATACGTTCCAAACTAAATTATGCTTTGGGAACATAAACCCATTGTGGTCCATAAAGCGGGATACGTTCTTTTCTCACTAGTCCCGTCCAGCCTCCGATACTTGCCATAATTGCAGATATCTCATTGCCATCCACTCGTCGAAGATTGGCTCGATCCTTCCCAAAGCACTCACACCAGATTTCCATATTAGAAACCGATTTTCGTTTCCAAACACCTACCCTTTGACTTTCACCAAACTCAGTCCCGTTGATATAGGCTCGGCGTTCATATAAATCCATGGTGTCCCAGTCTTCTGGTAAGAGCATATCTAGGTATTCACGTACCAAACCTTCACGCTCATCTGATTCCATAGCTTCCCGCTGTTCTTCTTTTGCAAGTTTCTCAAGATTGGTATCAAGGTACAATTTTTCTCCAGCTTTCACAAAGGTAAGAGCCTCAGCCCATATCTGCAGAATTTCATCATGCTTTAGTTGCCAAGACTTTTTTGTACCATTTCCTGGAGTTTTTACCGGCCAGAAACGACGGTTTCCTGTGGTGTCCCGCAAATAGCCTTTCTCAGCATTGGTGGTTCCGAAAAAGATACATTGTCTTAAGTGCGGAGTAGCTCTCCTGCCAAAGCTGGCACGATAAATGTCATTTTGGCGAGACAAGAAACTTCGAAGTGTTTCAACTTCAGCTTTTTTAAGTCCGGCTAGTTCTCCAATTTCTAAAATCCAGTAACCCTGAAGCTTTTCCGCCGCAGTCTTGTCCTTGGTATCCGACAAGTTCAAGCTATCTGAAAACCAGTCTCCACCTAACTTAGCAATGAGAGTGCTTTTTCCAACTCCCTGTGGGCCATTTAAAACCAACATGGAATCAAACTTGATGCCTGGAGTCAGTACACGAGAGATAGCCGCACATAGAGTTTTTCTTGTGACAGCCCGAACATATGGGTTATCTGATGCACCTAAATAATCGATGAGCAATGTATCTACTCGTGGTACCTTATCCCATTCAGGGAGTGCTTCAATAAACTCCCGAATCGGATGATAAGACCGGTCATCAGCTACTTTTGCTACTGCCACATCATAGTTTCTTGCAGAGAAGGTTCCGTAGCGGGTGTCGATGTAACTAATCAACTGGGCATCGTCTGCATCTCTCCAGAACTTTGATGGATGCGGCCAAGGAACATCACCCTTTATTTCGAGACTATCGGATAGCTGATTAAATACAATGCTTTTCAGGTTTGGATCATTTTCGAGTATTAAAATCAAGTTTCTAAGGGTATTTTTAACTGATCCTGTCTTGTCAAGCTCCAGCTGCTTTTCCCAATCTTCATCAATAAACTCCTTTTCAGCCTGAGCCTTTCTTTCTTCAGCAAACTGCTCTTTTACCCGTTCATCCTCCAAAGCCAGATCTGTCATGGCTTTAAACGAAGGCAGTTTACTTGGCGATGTATTTTCTGCAGCCTTTTCATCTAAGCCGCGAAACTTATGCACTCGTACCAAATCAAAAGCGTTTAGCAGCATTCCGCAAGCCGGATCGGTGGCATGATGGCTATAAGCAAATTTACCGTCATAGATTACCAAGCCCGCTGAAGAATCTGCTGGAATATAATCAAACCTGCCATTCATAGCACTTGGTTCATATACATCCGCCAAAAATGTATTGATAGCTTCTTCAATGGTATAAGCTCTGCAAAATGCCCCGACAACGCCCTCTTTACTTAAAGGATCTGCTTGCTTTTTGATTTTCCTTTGTACAACCTCTGATTGTCTTGTGGATACAGGCCACATGGATGTATCCCGCCAATCTGCATATTTGGAAAGATAAACATCAGGATCTAAAAGCTCTCCATCCTTTTCTTTAAAGACAAATTCTCCATCAGACGGTGTAGATGGCCAATACATTAATCTTGAAGGTTCATAAGTGGTATCATCGAATAAATTAATCCCAATCTCCTTTGCAACCATCCGGCCAAGGGCTGGGTATTCATCTTCTGTCACTTCTCTTCTTAGTGGTATGATTAGTCTCAGTCTTGGAGCTTCCGGTGTATGTTTATGTGTGGAATAGATGCAGCATTGAAAATCATGAAGTGATTCAATCTGCTCCCAAATCCCTGGTTTGGCATAATCCATATCCAATGTAAGAAGGGAGCGGGAGAGGACATAACCATTTCTGCGCTTTCCTTCACGGAGAGCTCCTCCCACAAATCCACCCACATCTTTTATTGAGTCCTGCTGAGCGCGACTCATTTTGCGAAATTCAGACACTGTTTCTGTTGTTCGTATGGTAGACCCCACTCGGGCGATGAAGTCTTCCCATGTGATGTCTTTGTTCTTCCACTTTTTATCCATCCGGCTGTTACCAACCGCTATCTTCATATCTTCTGCACCTCCTCGCAGTTTTCGGTAAAATACCGAATAGGAATACGATGCTTCGACGCTTTATCTATTTCTGCTTGCATTCCTTTTGAGATGTAGCGACCAAATACCCACAATTCCTCGCACTTTCTAAGCCAAACCATTCCAAAGAATAGTCCTAGTTTTCTTTGTTCAGGATCGCTATCATCTAGCACTTGTGGGTATAGCAGATGAGGAGCAAAAGGAATAGTTCCTTGCTCCACTGCAAACTTCAGGTATTTTCTAGCTTCATTTAGATTTTTCTCTATGTCTCCAGCAAAAGGAGAACAAATAAAAACGCAAGGTTTATAGCTTTTTGCTTTTTCTTCACGCATGATATTTTCCATGGCTTCTGCTGCAGCCTCTTCTGGATAGCCTTCAGCGTTATATCTATCCATAAGTTACATCTCCTCGAATTCGGACTCTTGTTCAATCAATGGTAAAATGCCATGATCCTTAAGAAGCTCATAAATGAACAAGCGTCCTTTCTGAGTCCAGTAGGTATGAACCTTTGAATGCATCGTTCCATCATTTCCAGGGTACGTATGGGTTTTTGTCGTCGTATATCCATGTTGGGCATATTTTTGATATAAGAGCCAGATTTTCCCTTGACGGAACTGAACGCCAAGATCATGTAGATACTCATTGAACCAACGACCAGACTTTCCATAATCCTTGGCGATGGTTGTGATAGACACCGCATCCTTGCAGTTAAGCACCACATCGTAATAACTGGCTTTGGGTTTCATTTCTGCAATCTGCTGTTCTTGAATGCTAATGGTAGTTGTTAGCTCGGCATTTTTGGCTCTTTCGGCTTTAAGCTCCTGCAGTGCTTGAATCAAAAAGTCCGGATTAGCAAGCAACTCATCTGTAGCATAAAGTCCATGCCTTCTGATGGAAGGAAGAACTTCATGAGTTACCCAGCGCTTGAACTTTTTAGCCCCTGGCTTTCGAGAAACCAATATCACGCTATAAAGGCCACTTTCATTGATAATAGATACTTCCTGTTTTCCTCCAGGGGTGTCGATAATATCGACTCCCTTTTCATCACTGTCCAATCGAGATGTAACATCACGACTGTTTCCAATTTCTAGCACAGAACAGACATCCTTGAGTACCCACCAAGGATTGCCTTCCCTTAAAATTGTTCTGACATTGTTGCCCTCGTAGTTAAAAATCGTTAATTTGTTCATATCGAACCTCCAGCATATAGTTGTAGAGCGATAAAACTTGCCCTCAGCTATAAGCAAAAAAAGAGGGGGCTTCGAACCCCCTCAAATTAATCTTTTTTATAAAAATCACATTCAAATCCATCCGCACGAAGTAGAAGCCCAAGTGCCCAAGAAGGTACCTGAACCATAAGGACACAGACGTCTTGTACGCATATTTCTAAAGGAACCTCTAAAACTACCTCATCATGGACATGCATGACAATATTTAGTCCTGCTTCATCCAAATTTCGCATGGAATGGCAAAGAAGATCTCTTGAAATGGCCTGCACGATGTTCTCAACAAACTTCGGACCATAGCTTTCAATACGCTCCCACTTCTTTGTGGCACCAACGCCTTCATACGTCACTGCTTCACTGCCGAATCTGTTAATCCCAATCCTTGGTTTGACATAGGTAAGCTGTCTCCCGGATGGTAGCCATATCAACAGCATTCCACTGCGATATTCAAATCGGATACGATGAGTTTCTGTTCCGCATCTTTCTTTTACAGCTTTTTTAACTGCTCTATCGACATCCCACCAAAGTCTAACAATGTTTGGATTCGCATTTCTCCACGCATTTACCAATGGTTTTAACTCTTCTTCGGTAAGACCCATATCAAGTGCTCCCATCGCTTTTAACGCACCAACTGATCCACCATAACCCAAGGCCAACTCCGCAATTTTTCCTTTTTGTCTGAGTGGACTACCTTTTGTGACTTCTTCCAAGGGGACCCTAAACATCTGGGAAGCGGATGCTTCGTAAATCTTGCCATGGGTAGCGAATACCTCATTTCTCCATGTCTCGCCTGCGAGCCAGGCAATCACTCTAGCTTCAATTGCACTAAAATCAGCAACAATAAACTTATATCCTTTCTTTGGAACAAAGGCAGTACGGATTAACTCGGACAAAACCCCTGGAACAGAATCGTACAATAATTCCAATGTCTCAAAATGACCACCTCTAATTAGCCTTCTCGCCTGCTCCAGATCCGGCAAATGGTTCTGCGGAAGATTTTGAACTTGTATAAGCCTTCCTGCAAATCTGCCGGTTCGATTGGCACCATAAAACTGCAATAGGCCACGTGCTCTTCCATCAGCACATACTGCATTTTCCATAGCGGTGTATTTCTTTACACTGGACTTTGCTAGTTGTTGCCTCAGTTCCAGCACTTCACTCAGGTGATCTGGAGCTTCCTTTAATAGTGCCTTAACTGACGCCTTATCAAGACTATCCGTTTCCATACCTCTTTCCAATAGCCAGGTTTTCATCTGGGTCACTGAGTTTGGATTTTCAAGTTTAGTAACCTCTTTTAGTCGGCTTGTGAACTCTTCTCGGGTTTGTTCATCACACTGGATAGCCTTCCTTACCAATTCTAAATCCAATTGAATACCTCGATCATTAATCTGCTGGTCTAGAATATAGTTCTGCCACTCCTCTTCTGGCATAGGGAACTTCTGAAGCTTTGCCTGTATGGAAAGTTCAGTTTCAACATCTCGAAGGTTATATGCTTTGAAACTCTCCCACTTTTCTAAAGCATGCTCCGGTAGATTGCGAGTTCGGCCTCCATTAGACTGAGTAGCTTTGCATGGAACAGAGAAATATCGGATGAGCTCCTTACCCTCAGTCAGCTTTTTCTTATCTGCTCCTGTTACGATTGCTGCCCCTTCCAGAGTTAGAGGAAGGCCTAGGTAGGCTGACCACACCATCGTACAACGCCATGAAGCAGGCTCAAGCCAGACACCAAAATGGCGAGACAAGCAGATTCGCTCAAATTGAGCATTAAATGCCCACTTTATAATCTGGCTATCTAGAACAGCATTCTGGATTTCTTGCGGGATCTTTTCGCCACATGCCAAATCAACTACCTGCACAGGACCACCATCTACACTGTAGCCAAAAAGTAGGATTTCAAAATCCGGTGCTTCAGCGTAACGATAGACCCCGCTTTTGGCGAGGTCTACGCTACTATATGTTTCTATATCAAGATGCAAGGTTCTCATGATAAAAAGTCGTCATCCACGTCAGTGGCAAAGTCATCAGCTGCATTGGTTCTACCGCCTAAAGGCTCACCATCGCGGATTTTTTGAATGTTTCCGAGACCACACGCTATACCCTTATTTCCATTGGAGTTAAAGGCGTAGAAGTTGATACTCACTCTTGCATAGACACCGGAGTACACTTCTGAACGATCAAGGATTGGATTGACGTTTCTGTCTACAATTTGTGGAGCAGTATTGCTGTTTGCATTGACAAAATAGCTGTTGGCATAAGCCTCATCATCCGGACGATCAATGTCGCCATCACGCAGAGGGAGCTTGAGAACTGCTTTATTGGGAATCTTGCCACCAAATTTACCTTTGCCTTCCTCAATAGCAGCATTAACTGCTTCGTTGATAGCACTTAAGGTTTTAGTATCACTCTTAGGAATAATCAGACTTACACTGTATTTTTCAGCACCGCCATTGATGGATTTAGGTTCCCAGACATTGGCATAAGAGAGTCGCACAACTCCTGTGATTACTTTCGTTGGGTTCATTCTTTTTGCTGTTTTTGACATAGTTTTATACCTCCATAAAATCATTTTTTGCTGATGATGTGTTCATTTCAGGACGCTTGTCGGAAACTGGTACTAGCGTCGGTTTGCCTGGTGGCTTCATAATTAGTCCACCAAGGACTTCATTAAATTTTGTCTTGCCCATCAATTTCTCCATTTCAGTAATAGTGATGAGACTTTGCTTGTATATGTCGGGATAACCTGCGTTCTTTGCTGCTTCTGCGACCGCTTCTTCATCTTTGTATTTACGGTTGGAACGGCCTTCGACTACTTTAAAGCCAGGCCACTTCTTTCCATGATTAACCGCTGCATCTGTCGCATATGCTATAATCTCATTTGCCCAGCTGGTGAGATCACCGATAGAAGATAGAATGTCAGCAATTTCTTCATCTGATAAAAGTGGCGGTAGCGCAAACTCAAATGTAGCCAGTTTCATTTTTGCTTCTGCTCTTGATCTACATTTCACTGCTGCTCGACAAAATTGACACCATTCTCCAGGGCAGTAGTTTCCGTCACCAGCGAAGGCCAGTTCAGCTTTAGGCTTCAAAACTTCTTCAGCCCACTGATATAAGCTTTCTTTTGAGACTGTGGACGTGCTGACATTTTCACGACGGGGCTGATAGATTGTCATTGAAACCATCTCGATGTCATAAATACCATCAAAGAGATCCAGTGCACCAAGGGCATATAGTTTCATTTGAGGATTGTCCTCTGCGCTGACCAAGACACCCTGACCATACTTAAAATCAATAATGTGAAGAGTTCCGTCAGCGATAATTACACAATCCCCGGTTCCAAAGCCATCAGGCACATACTTTGAAAAATCAAGCTGCTGTTCTATCAAGATCAAGGGATCACTACAGGCCTGCTTGGCTTGCGCAATCACTTCAAGCACAAACTCCACGTAACCATCGGTGTAATTGTCCATCTCAACTGAGTCATATGGAGAAACCGGCTTTTTTGATCTCATCCTAAGTGCCTTGCGGAGCTTGTGTTCACTTAACGCATGGGCAGCTGTGCCTTCAGCTGCAGCTTCACCGCTGTTGTCGTCAAACTCCAGCTCCAACCTCGCTGATGGTGTACAGTTCATCCAGCGATGGGCTCCAGATGCAGAGAGAATTGCATGTTTACTCATTTCAATCCCTCCGCATCGGCAAGAAGTGCAGCATACTTGCTTGGATCAATCTGGCTGAGTTTTGATGCACCATACTTTTCTAGAAGTGCTCTTACTTCAGCTGTAAATCCGTCATGGCTTTTTTCTGCAAGTACCGCCCTTACTTCTTCTAAAGTGAGCTGCTTTTCTTCAGATTGTTTTTCAGGCTTTGGTTGCTCTGGCTTTGTAATCTCATGAGGCCCATTACTTGCTATTGCATCAGCTACAGCCTGAACACTATCTGCCAGAGCTCTAAGATCTGACACCACATCGAGAAGGAGCTTAATCTTACTCATGACCCACACCTCCTTCCTTGATTTCCTTTATTTCTACCGTCTCAACTGAGTCACCGGGAGTAATTACAAGCAGACTGACTTTCTTTCCAAATAGGAAATCAAGCATTCTCGCTCGGATTGTCTTCCGACTGCTTTGAATTACTGAGCTTCTTTCGCCACCGGGCCTTGCCACATTGATTGTAACTTTGTGTTTAAGGTTCATATTCCATCTCCTTTCTGGGGGCGATTTATCTGCCCCTCACCGATAAGCGAAAAAGAGAGTTCTTTCGAACCCCCTTTTCAGAAAAGATTTTTTTATAAAGGGTTCTTGCGAACCCAATTAGGATAGAATTTTTCTAAGTCTTTCTTGAAGCTTCTTAAGGCGACCACGAATAGCCGCTTCTGTAACACCTTCTTCTGTTGCAATATCAGTGTTGGATCGTTTTTCAAGGTATACTTTTTTGAAGAGTTCTTTTTGTTGTGGTAAAAGACACTCCATTGCCTTGGTTAACTTGTCCAGCATATCTTGATGTTCAGCCTCATCTTCTGCTTGTATAATTAGCTGTTCTGGATTCGCAGTATCATCTGCAAGATACTTATTGCGGTCATTTGCCGCTTCCTCTTCGCCATCATGATAAGCATCCAGATGTGTTGTCACTCGATAATCGTACCGGCGCTGCTCGTCCACTTCGTCATCATCCATAGTATGTAAAAGCTCGATATCAGCTTCGGTGACTCCATCTTCACCTGGGGTAATCACAATCTTTGTTCCTTCAGCAGTGTAATAAATGTAGTTAGTTCTCTTCTTTTTACTTGTTTTGTACGCTCTTTTCATAATTTGACTCCTTTGGTTTTCAAAATTTGGCTTTGAAAAATCCGCAGGAGCCGGTTTTCTTTTATCCGCAGAGCAGAAAAAAAAGACGGGCAGGAAACACTTTCAAAGTGTTTATCCTGTCCGTCTAGCGGCTCTGCGGATTATTTCGTATAATTGCTTGATTACTAGTCTTAAACTGCCTCAGAGTTAATAACTTTCATGGTGCCATCTTCCATGAACTGAATAACGGTCTTAAACCCTCTCTGAACAATTTCAACTATTTTATTTGAAGCATCTGCTCGACAAACTGTCTTACCATTACCATTCTTAATCACTTCCATGCCCTCACCTCCGTTTCACTTAATAAAGATAATTTGTTTTTATTCGCGCAGTATATTGATGCGTTCGCAAATATAAAATTGAAATTTGCGAAAATACGTGATATAATTGTAAAAAGTTGTGTACATTACAGATGGACTGTACAGTGTCAACTTCCTTTGAAACAATTGTAGTAAAAATAAAAAAACCATCTCTAACAGATGGGTACAGATGGATACAACCGGATACAAAGCATGAAGGAGGTAATTTCTATTGATATTGACATTTAGCGAATTCGCACAAATCCTGTTGCCCATATTAGGTTCTGGGGCAAATACTGCAGAATTTACTAAAGAGTTGTTCTCTAATATCACTACTTTTCCAGATGATATGGATGGAGATTACAACCCTATTCATGACGTTACAAGTTCAGCTCTAAAAAGCTATTTTAATGGCACTAGGCCTATTTCATCTATGGCGAAAAAAATTAATAAATACATAGATATAGATAAGTTTGAGAACTATATTAATTCGGCAAATGAAGACGCTCAAAGCTCCTTAGGTAGTAAACTTTCGGAGTATTTTCCAGACATTAATGCGTTCAATACGCCTGAAAAGTGCGCTAAAATTTTCAAAGATATTCTTATTGAAAGTGCAACACCAGGAAAAAACAAAAAAGCCACTTCTACCTCAAGTAAAAGTGGCCAATTAATAAGTGTTGACGTTCTAAAAAATGAATTTGGTCTACGTCTAATTTTAGAGTCAAATGGTATTTGCCCCAACGATAATTGCTATCAACCTCTGTATGTTACGAGCAACAATGGTAAGACAGCAGCTAATTACGAAATTGCTCAAATCGATCCAAAATTGAAACCTGATAGCTATGAAAACCTTATTGCTTTGTGTCCAAAATGTAAAAATAAGTATTTGTTATCTCCAAGTCAAGATGATATTAAACGCATGGCAGATATTAAAAGACATCTTATGCTAGAAGCTAATGCTATTGAAGCTTTGGCTGATTCAAAGATAGAAGAGGGCGTAAATAGAGTTTTAAGAAAAATAAGCACTACTCCATTCACAGAATTGATTCCTTTAAACTACGATCCAGTTGAAGTAAAAAGAAAGATTAAGAGAGACAATGTCCCTCTTTTTATCAAAATTCAAAGCAGTGTTAATATCTACTATCTTTATGTTGAGAATTTATTTCAACAGTTGAGTAAAGAAGGTCAATTACGGTTTGAGCCATTCTCCATGCAAGTGAAATTAAATTACTGGAATCTACGTGATCAGGGTTTATCACAATCTGATATCTATTATAAATTAGTTGATTGGCTTGCTAAAAACACAAATGAAAGTAAAGAACCGTGCGAAGTGATTATTTCATATTTCGTACAGAAGTGCGAGGTGTTCGATGTTATTGCCGAATAAAATTTTCACATATAACGAAAGTATATTGTCTAAATTCCCTTTTGTCCTTAAAGAACTGTCAATTTCTCCACAATCAGTAATAACTCTTTACATGAAGATGCGGCCTCTGATATCTGATGTGGGCGAATATATAGAAATCCTCGATTCTCTTTATGCATTACAGAAGATTGAATACGACGAAGATCGAGAGGTGTTGATATATGTTAGTTGAAATACATTGTGATGAATTTATGTCCTATGGAAAACCCCGAAAACCTATCATTTTCCATGAAGGACTTAATACTGTGCTCGGCGGCCAATCAGCAGATAATTCTATTGGTAAATCTACGTTCCTTCTAATCATAGATTATGTTTTTGGAGGCGATACTTACAAGTATTCAGATGCTGCACACAAACTGAAAAACCACTTTATTAAATTTGCTTTTAAGTTTGATAATCAACACTATTATTTTTGTAGAGATATTGTTGACAGTGAGGAGGTTTCTGTTTGCGATAAAAACTATAATATTCAAAAAACTATACCACTTCAGGAGTTTAAAGATTTTCTATTTTCAAAATACAATATTAATCTTCCTCATGTTACTTTTAGAGATGTTGTCGGACGCTATTTCAGAATTTACGGTAAAGATAATCATTCTGAGAAAAAGCCTCTCCACTCAACCAGCTCAGAACCAGCTGAAAAGGCAATCACTGCTTTAGAAAAACTTTTTAATGTTTTTGATAGAATTCAAGAATATAAAACGGTTGAGTCAATGAAGAAAGATAAGTTTGCAACGTTTAAAAAGGCAAGGAAATTTGAGCTTTTGCCCTTCTCAATTACAACAAAACGTCAGTATAAAGAAAATGAAAAGGAAATTGCAAGATTACGGGAAGCTTTAGTTAATCTCACAGAACAAATAGACAAAGATTTATCACATGATGATCTAGTCCATGCGGAAGAAGCGTCAGCCATAAAAGCTGAAATAACCTCTATTAAGAGGCAGAGAAGCAGACTATTATCTCAACTTAAAGTTGTAACAAAAAACTTGAGTGGCGAACGCGTTATATCTGAAAGCGATATAGTTGAATTAGCGCAATTCTTTCCAGAGGCGGATATAAGAAAAATTAAAGATATTAACAGATTTCATGGTAAGATGCAGCAAATATTAAGCGACGAAATGACTGAAGAGGCGGAAAGATTGCGGGTATTAATTGAGTCTACTGAAATAGAAATATCTAGACTTGAAGATGATTTACGGAAACTTGGTATTCCTGCTAATCTTTCAAAGCGTTTTTTAGAAAATTATTCAGAAATAGAACGAAAAATCAATATGCTGGAAGCACAAAATAGTGCCTATATTAATTCAACTAATCTAAAGGAGGAGGTAAAAATAGCCTCTGAAAATCTTAGAATAGCCCAAGAAAAAGAACTGCGTTTTATAGAGAGCGAAATTAATGAGCAGATGGTCCGTTTCAATGATTTTATTTATGATGAAACCCGTAAGGCTCCTGTTATTGATTTGGATAATGGAAAGAGATATGAATTTTACACTCCTGATGATACCGGTACGGGGACTTCATTTAAAAGCCTTATTATTTTTGACTTGAGCATTCTTAAATTAACTCCACTACCTGCTATTGCTCACGATTCTCTAATTTTTAAAAACATAGGTGATGCTCCGATTGACAAGATAATGGAGTTGTACATGCAAAGTAAAAAACAGATTTTCATCTCTCTTGATAAAGATGGTGCTTACTCTGAAAAAACAAGGTCTATACTTAACAAAACAGCCGTATTGCATCTTAATGAAGGCGGCGATGAATTATTTGGTCGCTCTTGGAACAAAAAAGATTCGACCCAAGGAGGCTTATAATGTATATAAGTTATAACAAACTATGGAAGCTGCTAATTGACAAAAATATGAATAAGCAAGATCTAAAAAAACTTAGCGGTGTTAGTTCTGCCTCTATTGCAAAACTAGGTAAAGGCGAAAACATCACTACAGATGTATTAGTTAAAATCTGTAAAGCACTTGATTGTGATATCACAGATATTATGGAGTTAATTCACGAAGAGAAGAAATGAACATTCAACAACAAAGAAATATGGAAAGGAAGCGTTTTATATGGATAACCAAACCTATAATTCAATAGTAAACTTTATTTGGGGAATAGCCGACGATTGTCTGCGAGACGTATATGTACGAGGTAAATATAGAGATGTAATCCTGCCTATGACAGTAATCCGCAGATTAGATGCTGTATTAGAGGAAACTAAACCTGCTGTTCTTGAAATGAAAAAGAAACTAGACGAGGCAGGTATCACCAATCAGACTGCTGCACTATGCAATGCTGCTGGACAGTCATTTTGCAACAGTTCACCTTTTTGCTTGCGTGATTTAACCTCTAGAGCAAAGAAACAAACTTTAAAGGCAGATTTTATAGCGTATTTGGATGGTTTCTCTCCTAATGTTCAGGAGATATTAGATAAATTCAAATTCCGCAACCAGATAGACACTATGATCGATGCAGATATACTTGGTGCTGTTATCGAAAAATTTGTATCACCTACAATCAATTTAAGTCCCAACCCGGTTTATAAAGATGATGAAAAAAAGGAAATTCGTCTACCAGGTCTTGATAACCATACCATGGGGGTAATATTTGAAGAACTTATTCGCCGCTTTAATGAAGAAAACAATGAAGAGGCCGGAGAACACTTTACCCCTCGTGATGTTGTCGAATTAATGGCCGATCTTATTTTTGTACCAGTAGCGGATAAAATTAAGGATGCAACTTATTCATGCTATGATGGGGCTTGCGGTACAGGTGGTATGCTTACCGTAGCCCAAGACCGTCTGATGGAGCTTGCTGAAAAAGCTGGCAAGAAAGTATCTATTCATCTTTTTGGCCAGGAAATAAATCCAGAAACGTATGCTATAGCTAAGTCTGATTTATTATTACAAGGACAAGGAGATCAAGCAGACCATATTGGGTTTGGTTCCACCCTCTCTAACGACCAATTTCCTACCTACCAGTTCGACTTCATGCTAAGTAATCCACCGTATGGTAAATCATGGAAAGTTGATGCGGATAAGCTCGGTGGCAAGAAAGATATTATGGACAGTCGTTTTGTGACCAACTTTAGTGATGATCCTAATTTCAGTATGATTCCAAGAACAAGTGACGGACAGTTACTTTTCCTACTAAACAATGTTGCAAAAATGAAGAAAACTACCGAGTTAGGTAGCCGTATCGCAGAAGTGCATAATGGTTCCTCCTTATTTACAGGTGATGCCGGACAAGGTGAAAGTAATGCCCGACGCTATATGATAGAGAACGACCTTGTAGAGGCGATTATTGCGCTACCAGAAAATATGTTCTATAACACAGGAATTGGCACTTTTATTTGGATTCTTTCTAACAATAAAGCTGAACACAGAAAGGGTAAGATCCAACTTATAGATGCTACTTCTTTAAAGTCGCCTCTTCGTAAAAACCTTGGGAAAAAGAACTGTGAATTCACTTCTGAGATTAGGCGCCAGATTTTGGATTTATATATGGCTTTTGAAGAAAATGAGTATAGCAAAATTTTTGATAACAACGAGTTTGGTTATTGGAAAGTAACTGTTCTTCGCCCTGCATACAACGAAGATGGCACTATTAAAAAAGATAAAAAAGGAAAACCTGTTGTAAATAAAGAGCTAACAGATACAGAACAAATACCTTTTACCTATGAAGGTGGCATCGAAGCATTCTTTGAAAAAGAAGTAAAGCCCTTTGCTCCCGATGCCTGGATTGACGAAAAGCAGACAAAAATTGGTTATGAAATTAGTTTTACAAAATATTTCTATAAACCGATTCAGCTACGAACACTAGAAGAAATAACAGCAGACATTCGTTCACTCGAAGAAGAGACAGACGGATTACTTGCTGAGATTATAGGGGGTTGAGAGAATGTTGAAACCCTATAAGGAATATAGATATTTCGGGTTACCTTGGTTAGAAGAAGTTCCTAGCCACTGGGCTATGCTGCGTAATAAAAATGTGCTAATTGAAAAGAAAGAAGTTGTAGGTAGTTCAGCAAATAATTATTTACTTCTTTCCTTAACTCTTAATGGCGTTATAGCACGTGATATGATAAATGCAAAAGGTAAATTTCCAAAAGACTTTAATACCTATAAAGTAGTAGAACCAGGCAATCTTATCTTTTGTTTATTCGATATTGATGAAACACCAAGAACCGTCGGTTTATCACCCTTAAATGGAATGATAACCGGAGCGTATGATGTTTTTCAACCCGTTAATATCAATGGTAAATATTTATATTATTATTACCTTTCAATTGATAACGTCAAAGGGCTGAAGCCTTTATATACAGGATTGCGAAAAGTCATAAACATACAGACATTTTTAGGAACAAAACTACCTGTTCCTCCTAAGGAAGAGCAGGACCAAATTGTGCGTTTTCTCGATTGGAAGCTTTCAAAAATTAATAAACTAATTCGAGCAAAGAAAAAGCAGATTGCATTATTAAACGAACAGAAGCAGGTTATTATCAATAACGCTGTCACAAAAGGCGTTGATCCTAATGTACCAATGAAAGATAGTGGGATTGAATGGATTAATCAAATTCCGGGGCATTGGAGTGTTCTTTATTTATCACAAACAGCAACTGAACAAAAAATATCAAATAAAGATTTTAACAACCAAAACCTACTGTCTTTAAGTTATGGAAAAATTATAAATAAAGATATTAATAAAACGGATGGCTTGCTTCCAACCTCTTTCGAGACATACCAGGTTGTCCATGATGGGAATATCATTCTAAGATTAACAGATTTGCAAAATGACCACAAAAGTTTACGAGTAGGCCTAGCAACTCAAACTGGTATAATTACTTCTGCATATACATGCTTGCTACCTAGAGAAAGTATTTCCCCTGAATTTTTGTATTTATTATTGCATTCATACGATGTATGCAAAGTATTTTATGGTATGGGTGGAGGTGTTCGTCAGAGCATAAGTTATAAAGATATACGTAAGTTATTTATACCTGTTCCGCCCTTAGAAGAACAGATACAAATAGCAGAGTTTTGTAAAAACCGAAGCAAGTTTATTGAGAACTTTATTGTTAATATAGAAAAAGAAATACTGTTACTGACCGAATATCGCACTCGCCTTATTTCTGATGTGGTAACGGGAAAAGTCGATGTACTTGATATCGAAATACCTAAATATGAAGCCGACTCTGATGATTTTAACGATAACGAAATTGATAATCTCGTCTTTGATGAAGAGGACGGTGAAACGGAGGTGGAATAACATGAGCGACGATTTTCATATGGAAATATCTATACCAGCAGATAACGATGGATATATACTTTTGCAATGCCCCAACTGTGGTACTTTCTTCAAAGCTACTCCTTCTGATATTGAGGACGATGGCGTATTTGAACTTTTTTGTCCAAGTTGTGGCCTTGTAGGAGAAGACTATATTACAGAGGATGTATTAGAGTTGGCTATGGCAATGGCGCAAAACAAGGCGATGGACATGATCCACGAAGAATTTAAAAAAATGGAGCGTCAATTTAGGAAAGGACCTGTTACTTTTAAGGCTGGAAAACGTCCCAAGCATGAGCCTGAAAATCCAATTCGTTCTGGCATTGAAGCTCTAGAAATCGTATCATTTCCGTGTTGCAAGCGCACTGCCAAAGTAAAGCCTATTCTAAGTATGACCGGGTGCTACTGCCCGTTTTGTGGGGTGAAAAATTATGAAGTTGAATAGAGCAGACTTAAGAAAAATCATGTATGATTTCAACAGTATTTCTAGTCGTCTTCTACAAGCTGATTTCAACGACTATACAAATGTGCTATCAAAATTTATTGCATTTATTAAAAATACACCTATTATTATTGATTACATTATAGCTTGTGGAGTTTGTGATCAAGACTTGAAACAAGAGTTTGACGAAGTTAGTCGTTCTTACGGAAGATGTATTTTTTCTCTTGGAGATACAGATGAAGAAGAGATTCGAAATGTCTTTGCAATCTTAAACTATATTGCTGAAAATAACATCGAAATACATCTAGGCGTTGCCTTTGGATATTCGTCTTCAAAAAAATATCAAGACAAAATCAAAGGATTCAACGACCGAGTTGTTATGGTATTAATTCACCATATAGAAAGATACTTAACCAAGATAGGAATTGATATGGGAGTTGATGAAAAAATTATTTATTCAATTACAGTACAAAATGGACAAGTCAATATTGCCAACGACAATGCTTCCATTTCAGCAACCAATACAGTGGGCATTGATACTACCCAACTTGAAAAGTTGATACAAGCAGTGAGAAAAACTGCTGATGGTTTATCAAACGAAGATGCTGAAATTTTGAATAGCAATTTAGAAGTTATAGAAGAAGAAGTAAAATCTGAAAACCCTAGAAAAGGTTTTATAAAAACTGCAGTTTCCGGATTGAAAATGCTAAAAGGAACCGCTGAGTTTGCTGCGGCAATTACGGCGCTAATTCAATTTATTAATCCATTGTTATAACAAGAACGGAGGTGGAATAAATGACTGCTACTAATACACGAGAAAGTGGTCTGGAATCTTTGATTGTAGATTGGCTTGTAAATCAAAACGGTTATGAGCAAGGAAGCAATGCTGACTATAACCGAGACTATGCTATTGATGAAACACGTCTATTCCGTTTTCTTTCAGCGACGCAGCCGGATGAAATGGAAAAGCTCGGTGTATTTAAAAGCGACTTAAAAAAGTCTCAGTTTCTAAACCGACTGCGTGGTGAAATAGCAAAACGCGGAATTATTGATGTACTTCGTAATGGAATTAAGGTTTATCCTGCCGACCTGGTTATGTTTTATCTAACACCAAGTGAGAAGAACATAAAAGCAAAAGCGCTATTTGAGCAAAATATTTTCAGCGTTACACGACAACTCCAATATTCAAAGGATGCGACTCGTCTTGCCCTTGATCTGTGCATTTTTATCAATGGCTTGCCGGTTATAACATGCGAGCTTAAAAATCAACTTACAAAGCAGAATGTTGATGATGCAGTATATCAATATAAAACCGATCGTGATCCAAAGGAACTGCTTTTCCAGTTTAAACGCTGCATGGTTCATTTTGCAGTAGATGATGCAAGAGTCAAGTTCTGTACTAAGCTTGATGGCAAAGCTTCCTGGTTCTTGCCATTTGACAAAGGGTACAATGATGGAGCCGGCAACCCTCCAAATTCTTCTGGTATAATGACAGATTATTTATGGAAGGACATCCTTGAAAAGTATATGCTTGCACATATAATCGAAAATTACGCTCAAGTTGTTGAAAAAGTAGACCAGGAAACAAAAAAGAAAACATATACACAAATTTTCCCACGTTACCATCAACTGTCTGCTGTTGAAAGTCTCCTCGCAGATGTACGCCACAATGGTGTTGGCCAGAGATACCTAATACAACACAGTGCCGGTAGTGGAAAATCAAATTCTATTGCATGGCTGGCTCATCAACTCGTAGGACTCGAAAAGAATGGCAAAGCCATCATTGACTCTGTGGTAATTGTTACAGACCGTGTAATACTTGATAAACAAATTCGGGATACGATAAAACAGTTTATGCAGGTTTCTAGCACAGTAGCATGGGCAGAACACTCTGATGATTTAAGGAAAGCAATCAATGGCGGTAAGAAGATTATAATAACTACTGTACATAAGTTCCCTATTATTCTTGATAGTATTGGCTCAGAACACAAAGGGCGCTCTTTCGCCATAATTATTGACGAGGCCCATTCATCACAAAGCGGTAACATGTCGGCTAAGATGAATATTGTATTATCAGGTGAAGTTACTGGAGAAGAGGAAGATTTTGAAGATAAAATCAACCGTCTTATGGAAGGGCGCAAAATGCTGAAGAACGCCAGCTATTTTGCATTTACCGCTACTCCTAAAAACAAAACCCTTGAAATGTTTGGTATCCCATACCAAGACGGAGATGAAATTAAACATCGTCCGTTCCATGTATATACAATGAAGCAAGCCATTCAAGAAGGTTTTATTTTAGATGTACTTAAATACTATACCCCTGTAGACAGTTATTACAGGCTTGCTAAAACCATTGAAGATGATCCTTTATTTGACAAGAAAAAAGCACAAAAGAAACTCCGTCAATTTGTAGAAAGTAATAAGTTTGCCATATCACAAAAAGCAGAAATCATGGTGAATCACTTTCATGATCAGGTTATTTCAAAAGGGAAAATCGGAGGAAAAGCACGAGCTATGGTGGTTACGAGTAGTATAGAGCGCTGTATCGAATACTATTACGCAATTAATAAATGCCTTGCTGACAGGCGTAGTCCTTATAAAGCTATTATTGCTTTTTCCGGGGAAAAAGAATATGGTGGTAAAACTTTAACCTCTGCAGCAATTAATGGCTTCCCAGATAATACAATTGAGAAGGTGTTCCGTAAGGATCCATATCGATTTCTTATAGTGGCTGATATGTTCCAAACGGGTTATGATGAACCACTACTCCATACAATGTACGTTGATAAAATGCTATCTGATATAAAGGCTGTTCAGACTCTATCTCGGCTGAACCGCTCTCATCCGCAGAAACATGATACTTTTGTACTTGATTTTGCAAATAAAACAGAGACCATTGAAGCAGCATTCTCAAAATATTATCGGACAACTATTCTGTCTAATGAAACTGATCCGAACAAGCTTTATGATCTCATAGCAATTATGGAAGCCCATCAAGTATACGAAAATGGGCATGTTGATTCGCTTGTTGAACTTTACTTAAATGGTGCAGATCGCGATAGGTTAGATCCTATCCTCGATGCATGTACTGCTATTTACAAAGAGCTTGATGACGAAGGGAAAATTGAATTCAAAAGTGCAGCAAAAGCATTTGTTCGAACATACGGCTTTCTTGGAGCTATTCTTCCTTACGGTAATGCAGAATGGGAAAAGCTATCAATATTTTTAAATTTATTAATACCTAAACTTCCTTCTCCCAAAGAAGATGATTTGTCTCAAGGAATACTAGATTCAATTGATTTAGATAGTTACCGAGTCGAAGCTCGTGATTCTATGTCTCTTGTATTAGATGATGCTGACGCTGAGATTGGCCCTGTACCTGCTGGTCGTGTAGGCGGCATAGTGGAGCCAGAAATGGATTTGCTTTCTAGCATTCTTTCATCATTTAATGACTTGTTCGGCAATATAGACTGGAACGATGCTGATAATGTTCGCCGCCAAATTCTAGAAATACCAGGAATGGTTACAAAAGACGAGCGCTATATTAACGCAATGAAAAATTCAGACAAGCAAAATGCGCGTATGGAAAGTGAACGTGCCCTTCAGTCTGTTATATTTAGTATAATGGCGGATAATATGGAGTTATTTAAGCAGTTTAATGATAATCCTTCGTTTAAGAAATGGCTGTCGGATCTTGTTTTCAATTTAACGTATAACCCTGAAGGAAAGCCATTTGAAACTCCTTCCAATGATTCAAATAACAAATAAGCTGTTACGGAGGGAGGTAAAGGATTATGGCTAAACGAGGAAAAAGTATAAATCTGTTTTTGATGGATGGCACACCAAATGGGAGAATAAAGTGTACTTTGGCTAATTGGACTGGCGTTGCTTACAAGATACCTCGCACTGAACTAGATAAATGCAAAGGACGCGAAGATTTATCCCAGAGCGGCGTTTACTTTTTATTTGGCACTTCAGATCAAACAGATGACAATATGGTATATATTGGGCAAGCCGGTGTTCGGAAAAACGGAGAGGGTCTTCTTTGTCGGTTAATAGAACACAAGCGAAATCCAGATAAGGATTATTGGACAGAAGCTGTTGTAATTACTACGTCCAATAACTCCTTTGGTCCCACAGAGATAAGTTATCTTGAGAATCGTTTTTGTGGGCTTGCAGTAGAGGCAAACCGGTATGTGGTTAAGAACGGAAACGACCCTACTCCAGGAAATATAACCGAGGAAAAAGAAAGTGAGCTCGAAGAATTCATTGATTACGCTAAAATTATAATGGGTGCTCTTGGGCATAAATTATTCGAACCACTGACCGATAAACCTAAACCAGCTAATACAGTAGAATCTGCTGAAGAGGAATTACTTCTCTTTATGAAGCGAAAAAGTCGTAAGAGCGGACAAGTAATTGAAGCAAGCTGTAAGCAAACGAACGAAGGTTTTGTCGTCTTACAGGGCAGTCATATTGAAACGATAGATTCTGAAAGTATTCCGCCTGGAATTAAAGACCGTAGACAAAAAGCCAAAATAGATGAAAATGGCATACTTCAAGAAAACATCTTATTTCGTAGCCCATCATATGCTGCTGCTTTTGTCATTGGCGGGCACGTAAATGGACTGGTAGAATGGAAAACGAAAGACGGGGTATCATTGAAAGAAATAGAAAACAGTGAAGAAAATTAAGCATAATTTACATCCATCCTGTCTCCTCAACCCTGTTAATATATCTAACCTATCAACTCAACCCTATCACTTTTAGGGCAGTTGATATGTTCCCGTGAACAATAAAAATAAGGGTTTCCCGACATTGGCATCTCCGGCAAAGTAGCCGCAAGAAAAACTCAATGTCTGGAAACCCTTTATTTATGGGCACTTTCAGCTATCTATTTCTCAACTCTTGACATCAATACCACGCACTCAACATGGCTTGTTCTAGGGAACATATCTACGCATTTTACTTTCTCTAACTTATACCCATTTTCATTAAAAATTTTAATATCTCTTACAAGAGTTACTGGATTGCACGAGATATATAAAAATTCTTTAGGTTTGTATTCTATAATCTTTCCAATCGCTTTAGGGTGAATCCCATCTCTTGGAGGATCTAATACTACTAAATCAGGTTTTATATCTATATTTTCTATTTTTTCTAACACATCTCCTGCTATAAATTCAACATTAGTGATATTATTTAATTTAGCATTTTCTTTGGCCATTTTAACAGCTTCTTCAACAATTTCTATGCCAATTACTTTCTTTGCCTTTTTTGCCATTATTTGTGCTATTGTTCCAGTCCCTGAATATAAGTCAAGGACTGTTTTTCCTTCGATATTTGTAACAAAATTCAAAGCCGTCTCATAAAGTTTTTCGGCTCCAAATGTATTTGTTTGGAAGAAAGAAAACGGAGATACCTTAAAATTAAGCCCCATAATATTTTCTTTTATATAATCTCTTCCGTATAATATCTCTATTTTATCAGCTTTTACAACATCTGCTAATCCATCATTTATAGTGTGAATTATCCCAACTATATTTCCTGATAGCTCTACTGAAAGCAATGATTTAATAAAATCCTCTTCTATAAAATTATTAGTACTTGTAGTGACTAGATTTACTAGAATTTCTCCCGTTGATAATGCTTTTCTAATGACTAAGTGTCTTAAAAATCCTTCGTGCGACCTAGTGTTGTAATAAGGGAGATTTAAATTCGAAAAATATTTTCGTACACAATCTCTTATTTTTGTAAAATCTTCATCGACAATATTGCAATAATCTGTATTAACAACTTCAAATATCTTGCCCTTGATATGAAGTCCTAAAGAAAGAGATGTGTCTTTACCTTCATCCCCAAAAGTATATTCCATCTTATTTCTATACTCAGTTAATCTTGGAGATGGTAAAATCTCAAATCCATCTAATTCTATGTTCTCTTTTTCAAACAAAGCTCTGATTTGCCTATTCTTTAATTCTAATTCATCATCATAAGTAAGGCTTTGATATGTACATCCTCCACATACATCCTTATGAGGACAGCCTTCTATTTTTTCTAAAGGCGATTTCTCAACTACTTCTAATATTCTAGCTTCGTAATATTCTTTTCTTCTTCTAGTTATCTTAGCTCTAACTTTTTGCCCTTCTATTCCACCTTTTAACTTTACTGTTTTCCCTTCATACTCTCCAATTGATACATTCGGATAGAGTACCTTTTGAATTTTTATTTCAACGATCTTCTCTTTTCTTCCCATAATGACCTCCTAAAAATATAAAAAAAGCTTAGTTGAGTTTCCTTTATATTATATCAGTTTCCCATTAATTTAAAATATTTTTACACTAGTTTAGATATACTATTGGCTTAATTCAGCTAAATAATTGGGTATCAAATTTATATAAGGTTTTGTTTGCACAAATGTTTTGGATCTTCTAGAAAAGCCACCTTAGCTTAGAAAATAAGAAGCCCAATATATAACGGAAATATTGTAAAGTTGAGTGCTTCTATTGCTTATAGAAAAAAATAGAAGGGATTGATTAGATGATATGTCCATATTGTGGAGCTGAAATGGAAAAGGGTGTAATTCATAGAGATAGATATAAATTGAAATGGGTTCCATATAATAAAGATAAGGGCCCAATCTTACAATTTTTTGCAGATGGTGTCAATTTAGAAAACAATGGAGATTTAGTGGAAGCATATTATTGTGAAACAGATAGAATAGTTTTAATAAAAGTATAAATATCTCTAGGTTTTACCCTAAAAATTTTTAAGTCAAAAGAAAACTTAGAGTGTTATTTCATCTGCTATAATGTTTTTAGGCTAAGGAAAAGAGTTGGAATTTTTATGTTCTCTTTTACCTTAGCCTAATTTTTTAAAAGCAGATTGATTTTATAATGAAAACGAAAACTTTGTAGTTTCTTATTGTTTTAAAATATTTTTACATGAGTTTTGCTATGTTATTTGCAAACTCTATAGGGTCTTCTATTGGCAATCCTTCTATGAGTCTTGCTTGATCGTATAAGAGATTAGTGTAAAGTTTAAATTTTTCTTCATCATGTTCATATGCATTTTTTAGTTTTTCATAAATTGGATGATTAGGGTTTATTTCAAGTATTTTTTCTGCTTTTATCATGTCTCCTTCAGGCATTTGTTTTAATACTTTTTCCATTTCGATAGATATTTCTCCCTC
>Ga0228536_1000516_pt1 | contig 67326 bp, 71 predicted proteins | sample SJ1Smetagenome_FD_168611 | JGI IMG/M metagenome (GOLD analysis project Ga0228536, IMG submission 168611) | Enriched culture of PCE-dechlorinating microbial communities from Ithaca, New York, USA - SJ1.S | ecosystem: Engineered > Modeled > Simulated communities (microbial... > Unclassified...
TAATCTTTGCAAGCTTTAATTTGTACTTCTTTACTATACTTCGCTTTTCTTCCCATAAAAAATACCTCCAAGTAGATAATCTAATTTTAATTAATTAGACTGTCTACTTTGGAAGTATCATATCATTCGACTAGTTTTTTATAGATATATTATTTATTAATACCAACCTCTTAATTTCATTACATCTGAAACTTTCTTTACTGAATGCATATATGCAGCTTTTCTCATTGGTACATTGTATTCTTCTTTGATTTTCCAAATTGCATTGAAAGCATTGACCATTGCAATTTCTTCTTTTTCTTCAACTTCTTTTTCGCTCCAATAGTACCCATAAAGATTTTGAACCCATTCAAAGTAAGATACTGTAACCCCGCCTGCATTTGTTAGTATATCTGGCGTTACAATAATGCCATTATTAAATAGTATTTCATCTGCTTCTGGAGTTATTGGCCCATTAGCAGCTTCGCAAACGAGTTTTGCTTTGATTTTTGGTGCGACATCTACGGTTATTGCATTTTCCAATGCTGCTGGAATCATTATATCTACATTTAATCCCCAGAATTCATCTAGAGAAATCATCTTTGCTTTTGGATAATTTACTAAGTTTTTATGTTCTTTGACATATGCTTGCATATCATTGAAATCAAGGCCTTCTTCATTGTATATAGCATATGTGCCAACTTCTTTTGCCCATTCTGCAACTGCAACTATTTTAGCTCCAAGTTTTTGGACATTTTTAACAGTATAACTGCCAACATTTCCAAATCCTTGTACTGCAGCAGTTGATTTAGTCATATCTATGCCTAATTTAGCTATCGCTTCTCTTGCAACTACAGCTACTCCAAATCCTGTTGCTTCATTTCTACCTAATGAACCGCCCCATTCTACAGGTTTTCCAGTAAATACGCCCAATGACATATTTCCAGTCAATTTAACGTATTCATCAACCATCCATGCCATGATTTGTCCATTTGTATTAACATCTGGAGCAGGTATATCTATTTTTTCTCCTAAGTATTTATATAATCCTTGTACGTAACCCCTTGATAATCTTTCAAGTTCGCCTTTTGATAAAGTAGAAGGGTCTACACAGATACCACCTTTTCCTCCACCATATGGTATGCCTGTTACGCAGCATTTAAATGTCATCCATACGCTTAGTGCTTTTACTTCATCTGGGTTTACATTAGGATGGAATCTTACTCCTCCTTTGCCAGGCCCAATTGCATCTGAATGCATTGATCTATAGCCTTTAAATACTTTAACAGTCCCATCATCCATTTTTACTGGAATTGAAATTTCGATAAATCTCTTTGGTTCTTTTAATAGTTCAAAAACTGATGCCTCAAGACCTAATGCTTCGCAAGCCTCCTTAACTTGTTTTTGTGCACTTTCTAATGGGTTTAAAATTTCCTTTGACACGGTAATATTACCTCCTTTAATTGTATGAAAACATTTTCATACATATTGCACTAACAATGATTAAATTATATCATACAAATATTTTTATATCAATAAAGAAAACTGTCTATCATTATTTGAATAGCCAGTTTTCTTTATATAATTTCTATTTTTCATCCATCGCTCTTAAAAAATAAGATAAAATGAATAAACTTTCATTTAATCTAACATGTTCAACTACAACATTATCAGGAACAACTAAATCAGTTGGTGCAAAATTCCAAATTCCTTTTATTCCATTTTTTACATAAATATCAGCAACACTTTGAGCGCTTTCTTTAGGTGTCGTTATTATGCCAATTTGTACATTGTTTTCTTTTATAAATGAATCTATTGTTTCTATATCTCTTATTTCGATATCTCTGATTTTTAATCCTATTACTTTTGGGTTTCTATCAAATAAAGACAATACTTTAAATCCTGCATCTTCAAAACCTTTATAATTAGCTATAGCTTGTCCTAAATTACCTGCTCCAACTATGACAGCATTATAATTAGAGTCAAGTCCCAAAATTTTCTTTAATTCTCTATGAAGATCTTCAACATTGTACCCATATCCTTGTTGTCCAAATCCACCAAAATTATTAAAGTCCTGCCTAATTTGAGAAGCAGTAAATCCTGTTAGTACGCTTAACTCTTGAGATGAAATTCTACTGATCCCCTTTTCTTTTAATTCAGTCAAATATCTATAATATTTTGGCAATCTTCTGATAACTGTGATGGAGACTTGATTATCCTTTGCCACTAAATTCACCACCTCTTTTTTAATATGATAATTATATCATTATAAAAAAAGAGTGTCAATTTTTTCACATCTAAAAATCATTGTATAAATAATAAAGTTACATATTTATATAGAATTTAATTTTTTAAGTTCCCTTTTTTAAATAAAATTTGATATCCTGAAACCGCAAGCACTATGGCTAATATAAATAGTAATACAGGAAAAATTACGAGTATATAATTTTGAGCAACGAAATTTGATTTTATTAAAAATATCAAAGCTGTCAATGTGACTATGAGCATAAACACCATAGGTATTGTTATCATGCTAAAACTCTTGTTTGATTTTTTTAGCCACAATGCTACCGCCATCAAAGCAAGGGCTGATAACAATTGATTTGCAGATCCGAATATAGGCCAAATTGAGGCATATCCTCCTGTGGCTAAAAATGCTCCTATCACAACTGTAATTGTAGTTGCAACATATTTATTCGTCAAAGGTGATTGCTTTTTCCCATCCTCTTTTTCAAAATACTCTTGGAATATAAATCTTCCCAGTCTGGTAGCTGTATCTAAGCTTGTTAGTGCAAATGCAGAGACTGCTAATGCGACAAATGTTTTACCTACATCAAATGGTATACCAAATTTAGACATGAATACCCCTACTCCATTTGAAAAAACATTTACTGGTCCTCCCTGTAATAGTTCACTAAACTCTCCTTTGGTCAAATACGCAGCTGTTATTAGTGCTACAACTGCAAGCACACCTTCTATCAGCATCCCGCCATAACCGATGAGTTTCGCATCCTTCTCGCTATCTAGTTGTTTTGCTGTAGTCCCTGAGCCTACTAGCGAGTGAAAGCCTGAAATTGCACCGCAAGCTACTGTTACAAATAGCATAGGAAACAAGTATTGTCCGTCAGCTACTTTAAAACTAGTAACTGCCTCCAATTGTATGGATGGTCTATAAATAATTATTCCAAGTATTGCTCCGATCATCATGGCATATAGTAAAAATGAATTAAGGTAATCTCTTGGTTGAAGCAATATCCAAACAGGAGCAGTTGATGCTATAAAAATATAGACTGCTAAAATTATTATCCAAGTATTAACACTTAGTTCAAGTGGAAAAATAGTCCCCAACCACACACATAGAAATAATAAAATTACACCTACTATAGTCCCAATTTTTAATGATACACCTTTCCTATTTGTAGCATATCCGAATCCAATAGCTAAAAGAATAAAGAGCATTGAAGAAGTAGCAGCTTGAGGAGTGCTCACAAAAGTATTAGCTACTATATTTGTAAAAGCTGATACGATCAATAGCAATGTAAGCCATGCAAAAATTGAAAAAAGTTGTTTCCCCCGTTTACCCATGGTATCATTTATGACTTCTCCGATTGATTTACCATCATGTCGTATTGATACAAATAGTGATCCAAAGTCATGAACTCCACCAAAGAAAATGCTCCCGATCACTACCCATAATAAAACTGGCAACCAACCGAATACGGCTGCTTGTATCGGTCCATTTATTGGCCCTGCTCCTGCAATTGAAGCAAAGTGATGCCCTAGAAGTACTTGTGGTCTAGTGGGTACATAGTCTATGCCATCATTTATGACGTGAGCGGGAGTCTTTCTATTTACGTCTATTCCCCATTTTTTTGCAAGCCAAGACCCATATGTAGCATAGGCTAATATAAATATAACGATACTACCTAATACAATAAATAATGAGCTCATTTTAAAACCCCTTTCTTTTTACTAATTTATATCAGGTAAAGCCTTTACTACCTCCTTTCCTTTTTTATTGGCTAATATTTTATTGTCATAAAGATTTATTAATATAAGGCTAACATCCGCCCAACCTTTCAATCCAAATTTAAAGCTCTTTGAATATTTAAATTTATTTATGTAGTTTTCTACATCATTCTCAACATGCTCACTTGATATAAATACAATATTTATCACTGTTCTCATGTGATTATCTTTAATCTCATACATTTCTAGAGCATTTATAATGTTGTCAACAATATTTTTAAATTCTTCTAAATGTCTAGAATCCATTATTTTGACAAGATAGTACTCATAAGCATTGAAGGAATCTATTACATTATTTTTTGTAAAAAAATATCTTTCTGATATTACAGTACATTTCGCTTTTATGTCAAAAATAGCTCCATTTAAAATAAAATTATCTTCAATATCATAATATCTGCTAAGTTTTAATTTTAATGATTCTAAATATCTATAATCATTCATATAATCACCTACTATAACTATATCAAATTAATTCGCTATAGTTGTATTTTTAGTATAAAATGCTAAATTTTGCACTTTAAATGAAAATATCAACTAGTAAAATGCAACTAGTTGATATTCATTCGCTCTCTGAATTCCTTAACGTAATTTCTACTTACTGGAATTTTTATGTTTCTATATTCGATTAATACGTTATATGTCGAATTAAACCATGGCTCTATGCTCTTTATATAATCTAAATTTACGATATATGATTTATGAGTTCTAAAAAAATCATGATCTTTTAACAGTTGATAAAGTTGTCCAAGGGTTAAATTTATTTTATATTCATCATCTTTTGTCACCAGCAAAGTTTCTCTTTCATAAATAGTAGCGTATAAAATTTCTGTGTATCTAATAGGTATTATTAATCCGTTTTTATACGAACTAATTACTCCCTTCGTTTTATCATTCTTTATTTCACTTTCTTTAGGCGAAATGATATTGTCTCTAAATTTTGCTCTTAATTTCTGAATGCTCTTTTCAAACCTTTCTTCTGATATTGGTTTTAATAAATAATCGATTACATCAAATTCATAGGAATTTACAGCATAGTCATCATATGCCGTCAAAAATATAAGTTCAGGCTTATCCTTGAGATCATTAATTATCTTAGCAACCTCGATCCCATCTAAAGTTGGCATCTTTATGTCTAAAAATATGACATCAGGTTTCAAACTATGATTTAATTTTAATACTTCCATGCCGTGATTTGCTTCTCCTATAACAGTAAAATCACGATATTTATGCAATAAATATTTGACTTCTTCTCTTGCGTGAATCTCATCATCAGCAATTAAAACATTAATCATTATATCACCTTGCTTTCATGAGGTATTCGTATCAGCACAGTTGTGCCAAGATTTTCTTCGCTTTTTATCGTCAATTTATAATCTTGTCCATATTTTGTTTTTAAGCGTTCATTTACATTCCTTAACCCGATAGAATTTTTATTGTCCTCTGCTAAGATTTTTTCTAATGTACTTTTATCCATTCCCACTCCATCGTCGGATATACAAATCAGTGTCTCTAAAATACCACTTTTTACTTCTATTTTTATTTCTCCTCCTTCAGCCTTTTCAAATATTCCATGTTTAACTGCATTTTCAACTATTGGCTGAATTATCAATGGTGGTAGCTTGCAATTTATCCCTTCTTGTATGTCAAAAGTTATTTTTAGTTTTTCTCCAAATCTTGCTTTTTCTATTTCAAGATAAGATTTTAAGGTTTCAATTTCTTTATATACATCTATTTCATCGGAAGGGTCATTGAGACTATTTCTAAAATAGTTGCTTAAATGTAACAGCAATTCCCTTGCTTTGTTTGGAGATGATCTTGTCAATGATGCGATAGTATTTATTGTATTAAATAAAAAATGTGGGTTAATCTGAGCTTGTAGTGCTTTTAACTCTGATTTTGTCAAAAGTTCAGTTTGGTAATCCAACTCACTCAATTCAATTTGAGTTGAAAATAATCTCCCCAATCCATTTGCTAATGCTTCTTCTGATTTTGTAATCGAATGATTAGTTGTTTTATATAATTTTAATGTCCCTTTAACTTTATTATCAAATTTAAGCGGTACTACGATAGCTGATTTTAGCTTGCAGTTATTGTTTGTACAATTTATTTCATTTTTTTCTTGAGCTATTTGTGATTGAGCTCTTGTAATTGCGTTTTTCGTAAGCTCAGTCATTATGTAAGTGCCATCCTTATGATGCTCTTCACCAACTCCAACATGTGCTAGTATTCTTATATCGTCAGTGATTGCAATTGCGTCAAAATCTGTCATTTCCAAAATTATATCAGCAACTTCTTTAGCATTCTCCTTGTTTAAACCTTTTCTTATATATGGAAATGTTCTGTCGGCAATCTTTAAAGCTAATTGAGCTTGATAAGCTTCTCTGGACTCTATCTCTGTGATAGAGCTATGAATCAAAGATATAGAAAGGCTAATTCCAATGCCATTTGTTATGATCATTGGTATAGCTATTAATCTAACCAATTCATATGCAGACAAAAATGGTTTCGAAAAAATTAATATAATTAGCATTTGCATAATCTCAGCTAACATTCCATAGAATAATGTGAAAGTAATCTTATTATCGCTTTTGTCAAATTTTTTCTTCAAATATCCTGCCATTATGCCCTCGCATAAAGTGGAAATCGCACATGAAAAAGAAGTAAATCCAAAGGGGTCAATTAAAAATCTATGTAATCCAGCAATTAATCCAGACAATGCTCCAACAAATGGGCCTCCAAGCAGTCCCCCAACAAATACACCAATCACTCTTGAGTTTGCAATAGCACCATTTATTGGTATTCCTGTATACGTTCCGATTATTCCATAGATAGAAAAAACGATGGATAATAATATTTTTTCATTTATGGTTGTGTCATTTTTAGTGATCATATTTCTAAGATATTCATTTCTTGTCATAAGATATGATAAGAGCATTATAATTCCCACACAGCTTATTAGATTTCTGATCATAAAAACTATCATAATTATTCCTCCCAATATCATGATATCACAATGAGCTAATCATGTTTCAATTAATGATATAAATCTTTTACTATTTATCATAATCCTTTATTATGTTAAAATATATTAGTCGGAGGGATAAATGTGCTAGTACTTTCAGCATCAAATATAACAAAATCATATGTAGATAAAAAAATACTTGAAAATATTTCTTTTTTTGTTGAAGAAAAAGATAAAATTGGATTGCTTGGTTTAAATGGAGCAGGGAAAACCACTCTTTTTGAAATTATTTCTGGAAATGTAGAACCAGATAGTGGCGAAATATTCATTAAGTCAACAATGAAAATAGGCTACCTTAAACAACATACTAAAGTTGATTCTGATCTGACGATGTATGAGGAGTGCTTAACTGTTTTTGAAGATCTGATTAAAATGGAGGAAAGAATACATTCTTTAGCAGAATTAATTTCTGAAAAAAGCAATGCAGGCGATGACTCATATGAATCTAATTTAAAGGAATATGGAACTCTCTTGGAAGAATTTAACAGCAGAAATGGATATGGCTTTAAATCTGAAATAAAAGGTGTATTAAAGGGTTTAGGTTTTACAGATGAAGACTTTGATAAGAGTGTAAACATATTAAGCGGTGGTCAGAAATCTAGACTTGCTTTAGCAAAAATGTTATTAGAAAAACCTGATATTCTTCTATTAGATGAGCCCACTAATCATTTAGATATAGAATCTATTGAATGGCTAGAGAATTTTATAAAAGATTATGATAAGGCTTTATTATTAATTTCTCACGACAGATATTTCTTAGATAAAGTAGTAAATAGAGTTTTCTATCTAGAAAACAGAAATATATATATTTACAATACTAATTACACAAAATTTATGGAACAGAGAAAAAGAGATCTTGAAATTTTGAAAAAACAATACGAGGATCAACAAAAAGAGATTAAAAGACAGACTGAAATCATTGAAAGATACATGCAATATGGCGATGAAAGATACATTAAGCAAGCTAGAAGCAGGCAGAAAATGCTTGAAAAGATGAAAGTCATAGATAAAATTGAAACTAACAAAAAATTATCTCTGTCTTTTGAGCCAAGTGTAGTCTCTGGTAGAGATGTTTTATTAGCAGAAAAAATAACTAAAAGTTTTGACGGAGAAACTCTCTTCAAAGATATTTCTTTGAGCATTTACAGGGGAGAAAAAGTGGGTTTAATAGGTCCAAACGGCATTGGTAAAACCACTCTATTTAAAATATTGTTAGGTAAAATGCCATTTGATGGTGGTGAAATCAGCTTAGGTAAAAACGTAGTTACAGGATATTTTGATCAAGAAATGGCTCAACTTTCAGATGAAAAAACAGTAATAGATGAGGTCTGGGATGCATATCCATATCTAAACCATTATCAAGTTAGATCTTATCTAAGTAGATTTCTATTTATAGGCGACGATTTGTTTAAGGAAGTATCCACCTTAAGTGGCGGAGAAAAAGCTAGATTATCACTGCTTAAGCTCATGCTTTCAAATGCTAATTTTCTTTTGATGGATGAACCCACTAATCATTTAGATATAGATTCTAAAGAAGTCCTAGAAGATGCTTTAAATATGTATTCAGGAACTGTATTTGTCATATCTCATGACAGGTATTTCTTAAATCAAATTGCTACTAAGATATATGAGTTAACTCAGGACGGTATCTTCGAATATCTTGGAAATTACGATTATTATCTAGAGAAGAAAAAGGAATTAAATGAAGAAGAACCAGTTGAAGAAGAAAAGACAAAAACACAAATAAAACTAGAGAAAAAGAAAGAAAAAGAATTAATTCAAAAGGAAAGAGAACAAAGAGAAAGACAAAAATCATTAGAAAAAACAATTCTTGAATTAGAGCAAAAATTAAATGAAATCGATCTTATATTAGCAGATCCTAAGACATATGAGGATCATGAAAAAGCCTTGGAAATATCAAAAAAACGTGATGATGTAGAAGAAAAACTAAATGAACTATATGATAAATGGATGGATTTGTCTTAAAGGATGGCAATCCATCCTTTATAGACTTAAGTTGGCATCTACTTTCAAGCCTAACGTAGATTTATTTCCAGAAATATAACTATAATAACCAGCTGATCCTATCATCGCTGCATTGTCAGTGCAAAGACTTATGTTTGGAATAAATAATTCAATCCCGTTTTCAATAGCTTGCTTTGTAAATACATCTCTAATGCCACTATTGGCTGCAACTCCTCCTGCTATAACTAATTTATTTCTATTGGTTTCTTTTAATAGTCTAAATGTTTTCTCGCTCAATACATCTATTACTGCCATTTGAAAACTAGCTGCAACATCTTCAACAATAATCTTTTCATTTTTTTGTTTCATTTGATTTAAATAGTTTAAGACAGCTGTTTTAAGTCCACTAAAACTAAAATCATAACTATTTTCTTCTAAATATACTCTGGGAAAACTAATCGCTTCTGGATTTCCTAGCTTTGAAAGTTTATCTATCATCGGGCCTCCTGGATAAGATAGTCCTAATGCTCGTGCTACTTTGTCGAATGCTTCTCCCACAGCATCATCTCTTGTTCTCCCAATGACTTTGTATTCATCATATCCTGTCACATCAACTAAATAAGTATGTCCACCTGAAATTACTAAAGCGATAAATGGAGGCTCTAAGTTTTCATGTGATATATAATTTGCACATATATGACCCTTTATGTGATTTACACCAATTAATGGTATATCTAAACTGTAAGATAAAGCTTTTGCAAAAGACATGCCTACTAACAGCGCTCCAACTAATCCAGGGCCCTGTGTGACAGATATAAAATCTATATCATCTAAATCAGCCTTTGCTTCTTCTAATGCACTTTTTAATATTTGGCTGATGATTTCTACATGCATTCTAGATGCTATCTCCGGTACTACACCACCAAATTTTTTGTGTGTTTCTATTTGCGTAGATATTATATTTGAAAGTATTTTCCTGCCATCTTCTATGACCGCTATCGATGTTTCATCACAGGAAGTTTCTATTGCTAATGTCTTCATATTTCACCTCTTATTTTCTTCTCCACATAATCAATGCGTCTTCATCTTCATCTGTGTAGTATTTTGGTCTAATGCCGCTTTCGATAAATCCATGTTTTTTATATAAATTTATAGCTACTTGATTGGATTTTCTTACCTCTAACGTTATATTTGGTATATTGTGTTTTTCACAATAATCAATGACAGCCATCATTAAGTAATCGCCTATTCCTTGTCCTCTATAATCTTTTTTTACAGCGATATTTGTTATATGCGCTTCATCCATTATCTTCCACATGCCCAAATATCCGACAACTTTTTCATCTATCTCAGCAACAATGTACAAAGCTAGTAAATTTTCCTCTACTTCTTTTTTTAGTGCTTCATAGCTCCAGGGAATGGAAAAAGATTCCTTCTCAATTTCATACACTTCGTTTATGTCTTTTGATTCCATTTGTCTTATTGTTACTCTCATATTATTCTCCTTTTGAAAATTGTCTTTCTGCTTGAGATTCTCTCAAATAGACTGGTTTCAAGTTATCAACATCATCGATCTTCCCATTTTTAAACCTTTGATAAGCTATCTCACAAATGCTGCTTGCCCTGATGTAGTTAAGATTAAATGGTGCAAAAATAACCTTATCTCTCAAAACCTCACTTATTATGTTTTTGTATGCAATGCTGCCATTGCCGTTTACATAGATTTTATCATAATTTTTATTTAAATAACTGCAGTATTCAACAATATCAAATGCATCATCTTTTTTTACAACTTCAAGTATGTTTCCATTCCATTTATATACGCCTGAAAAAACTCTATCTCTCCTTGCATCTATCATTGGCACAATATGTGATTCAGAGCATATATTATATGAAAGAGCTTCCAATGTTGGAACTCCAATGATTGGTTTGTTGTTAGCTATTGCAAACCCCTTTGCTGTTGCTAGTGCTATTCTCAAACCTGTAAACGAACCGGGCCCTATTGAAATAGTAAAAAGGTCGATATCATCTATATGAATTTTCAGACCATCTAATGTGCTTTTTATCATTGGAACTAACATTTCAGAATGACTCATATCTACTGATAGAGAGTATTCACCTAAAAGTTTTTGATCATCAGTTATAGCTACAGTTGTCATCAATGTTGATGTGTCCATTCCCAATATTTTCATTTTAACAGCTCCTCCACTAATCTTACATATCTATCTCCATGTGGAATAAATTTAAATTCTCGCCTGTTTTCATCAATTATTCTAATCCATATGTCTAATCTTTTTTCAGGCAATATATTTTTGGCATTATCTGCCCATTCTATTACACACACGCCTTCTGAATAAAAGTAATCTTGTGCGCCTAACAAATCTAGTTCTTCTTCATCATATAGCCTGTATATGTCAAAATGGTAAAGAGGTATTCTTCCTTCATATTCATTAATTATAGTAAAAGTAGGGCTTGTGATGTATTCTCTCACTCCTAGTCCCTTGCCGATTGCTTGAGTAAAAGTGGTTTTTCCTGCCCCTAAGTCTCCATTAAGGCATATTACATCTTTTTTTTCTAGTAAATGCCCAAGTTTTTCTCCGAGTTTTTCAACTTCTTCTAAATTGTTAATCTCAATTATCATTTTATCATATCCCCAATAAAATATTATCAACTCATTATAGCAAAATATCTATATTTCTTCAAATTAGTTTGAAAAAATAGTTTAAAAAAATCAGTGCTAAAAGCACTGATTTCCATATTTTTATTTATGCAGTATTGGGGATACTCTTTTATATACCAGGATTGTTATGGCACTTTCAAGAATTCCTTTCAATAAATTAAATGGTACAATAGCATAAATCATCATCGTTTTTAAGTCGACTATATTTGCATTAATTGAAGTACCCATTTCAACAAGGTTTTCAATTGATAGCCCAAACATTTTAGCATACATTGGGAATATAAAGAAATAATTTGCCAATGTAATTACTATGGTCATCAGGATTGTTCCCGAAATAAGACCAACAACCGCCCTGTTCATAGTCCTTTTTCTAAAATAAATTGCACCTGCTGTGTAAACAAACACACTCCCAACTAAAAAATTAGCTAATTCTCCAACCCCAGCTGAGGATGTCCCTCGTATTACTATAAAAAGCAAATTTTTTAGAAATTGGATTATAACACCGGCCATAGGTCCGAGTGCAAAAGAACCAATTAATGCAGGTAAATCAGAAATATCTAGTTTTAAAAATGGTGGTGCAAGCCAAACTAGAGGAAATTCAAAAAGCATCAGTACAAACGCTATTACCCCTAATACAGCCAATTTTGATAAAGTCTTTGTCTTCCACATGTCTTTACTTAAAGTGTACATATTATCCCTCCATAATTTTAAATTACTTCGGGAATAAAAAATCCCCGAAGCAATCTTCGGGGCCAAAAATCGAATAAAATCTTCTTTCATCCAGACTGTACTGTCGGCTCTGGAATTTCACCAGATCAACCTTTCGGCTCGTGGGCTTTACCACCGGTGAGGAATTGCACCTCGCCCTGAAGATACTCTGATATTATAGTACAACTTTGTCTAGCACTTGTCAATAATAATTATTTTTAAAACAATTATTTCTCACTAATTATTTATTTTCACCATCTTGTTCATCTTATAATAAAGTAAAAGAGCAATCATCTCAAATAAAATAGCTAAAATTATGATTGTTGAAGTCATATCTTTATCATAAAGAAACCCCATCAACGACGAGCCGCCCAATAGTGCTAATCCATATGCAGTATTAAACACCCCATAGCCTGTTCCTCTCTTATAGAAAGGCACAATATCAGCTATTGCTGACCTCATTATAGTTTCATGCACTCCCATTATAATTCCAAATACGACCATGCCTGCGATAACTAATCCCTCAGAATTGCTCAATGTAAATATTGGAAGTGCCACTGATAGAAAAGGTATTACCAACAATGTCAAAAGTCCTGATGTCTTTATCCCTGTTTTTAATTTCATATTGTCATAGATCTTGCCAAATAAAAGTGCAGTGATCGCATCTATTCCCATAGCAAGAGCATAAAGCAATGTTATATTTCCATCGCTAAATATTCCTTCAGCTTTTAAGTGATATCCTATAACACTGAAATTGAGAAATCCTAGAGTTGCAAAAAACGTAAAAAAAGTGTATATCCAAAAGGTAGGTTGCAATTCTTCTTCTTTATATTCTTTTGCATGAATTTCTTTTATTAAATTTTCTTTTTCAATTTTCTTATATGCAAAAATTAAAAATATCATCAAGAGCATAAATGGTATTATTAGTGCTTTATATCCTAATTGATATTGCGTTAACTCGTTACTTCCTGCAATAAAGAATACAATAGTAAAAATCAAGGGTCCCACTAAAGCGCCTATTTGATCTAATGCTTCTTGTAGGCCAAATGCAAACCCAACTCCAACTTGATTTTGAGCAACTGCTGAAATTATTGTATCTTTTGAAGGATTTCTTAAAGCTTTTCCTATTCTTTCTATCAATATTAATATGATTAATATGTTCCAGTTCATCGTAAAGCCCATCAACGGTACTGCTACAAGCATTCCATAACCTAAAAAAATAAATAACCAATATCGCTTAGTCTTATCAGAAAAAATCCCAGCAACAAGTCTTAATGCATATCCAATAAACTCTCCAATCCCAAAGACTATTCCAACTTGTGTAGCACTTACTTTGAGTAAGTTGAAATATTGACTATTAGCGCTTCTCGCTCCTTCATATACGGCATCTCCAAGTAAACTTATCAATCCAAATAATATAATAACTGTCACTGCTGGTGAAAATTTAATTTTAGTTTTCATGGTCATTTCCCTTTCTCATCTGATTATGCTGTTTTTTTAAAAAAATCTTTTATATAATCCAAATTTTTATACATTACTAACAATGAAATCAAAAAGCTCGTCATGACTCCTTCTATTGGTGCATGCTGATAATACAGTATCACTGGTAAAATAAATATGCCTATTCCAGTAGCTGCATTGGCTTTTTTCCCAAATGCCAGTGTCAAGATTCCAATAAATCCAAATACATAAATGATTGTTATGGGTGATATCATGAGCAATATACCCACTAGGCAAGCTAAGCCCTTTCCGCCTTTAAACTTTAGAAATATGCTGAAATTATGCCCTAAGATTACAAAAAATGAAGCAAAATATGGTATTAGCTCAGACTTACTAAATTGCTTAGCAATAGCTACAGATATTATAGCTTTTGCTGCGTCAATGATAAAAGTTAAAACTCCAGGTAAAAATCCAATGTTTTTAATTGCATTTACTGTGCCTACATTTCCGCTTCCTATTTTAGTTATATCTTTTTTAGTAAAAACTTTTCCTATCAAATATGCAGAAGGAATTGAACCCAACAGATAAGCTGTTATTAATATTAATACATCCACATCTTTCAACCCCACTTTCAATTTTTTGATTAGTTTGCATTTTTTCTGGTATATTAATAGTATGATCATTCACTGCAAGGAGGAACATATGACAAATTTATATTTCACCGGTCAAATTTATAGAGATGCTTTAAATATATACTATGATGAACTCAAAGAGAAAAAAGAACATTTAAATAAGATAAATCTTTATCCTGTTCCAGATGGAGATACAGGAAACAACATGCTTTCTACAGTTGAATCAGCATATGATGCTTTATCTAATACAGCTTCACAAAGACTAGATGATGTTTCTAAGGCGATATTTAATGGTGCTAGATCTGGCTCCACTGGAAATTCAGGAGCAATTTTATCTGAGTATTTTAGAGGTTTAAGTGAAACTTTTGATGGATTCGAGTATGCGGATATACCTCTTTTTACTAAAGCACTTCGTTGCGGTTATGAATCTTCTTATAATTCACTTATGCATCCTAAAGAAGGTACAATATTAACAGTGGCTAGAGAAGTTGCTGAAAAATCGGAATCATCAAATCAAACCACAATAGATGCACTTATACAAGAACTATTCTTTGAAGCTAAAAAAGCTCTGCTTAGAACAAAGGATATCTTGTCTGTGTTAAAAAATAAAGATGCATATGATGCTGGTGCTTGGGGGCTGTATCTCTTCTTTAGTGCCTTAGCAAAGGCGATCGGGTTAGATGTCAATGATGATATCGATATTGACTTGGAAAAAAACTATTTCCTTTATGATGATAGTTTTGATTTCGATAATCCTTATGACATGGAATTTAAGATATCTGGCGAAAGAAAGTTAGAGCCAATCATCAGATCATCTCTTTCAAGTTTGGGAGATGAGCTAATAACCAGGGGTAGTTCATCAGGTATCTATGTTCATATCCACACATCCAATCCCATAAAAGTTGTAGAAGAAGTTTATAAAAATTCTAAGATAGACAATATTATCATCAGAGATATGCAAAGTCAGTACTTAGATCAATCTCAAGATGAAATAAAATCAAAAGGTTTTCATGTATTAGCCTTTGGCTCATCACCAGGCCTTATAGCATTATATGCAATGTCAGGAGCAGATGCTGCTATGGATAAAGAATTGACTAATAAAAAGAAAAATATAATCAATGAATATATCAATAGCAAAACTTTGATTTTATCCTCTGAAAGCATCAATTTCGAAATTTCTAAACCAATATATTTAATGAATGAGATTAAAATATTGTCTGTATTAGTTTCGATGTATGCTGATGATCTTCCAAGTGAAGAAGAGATAAAAAGATTATCAGGATACACTAATTACGCTAAATTAAATCACTCTAGCGGCATCTGTCACTTGATAATAAATGATAAACTGATAGATCAAGCAAAAGTTGCTGATAAAAATTCCATTTTAGATCTAGCTATGCTTGCTATCGAAAAACTAAATCCCAAAAAGGGTGATAGTATAACTATCTATTATGGTTATGAAATATCAAAAGACGACATAGATATCCTGCTGAATAAAATTGATATTAAATACCCATATATCGAAAATAAATACACATTGTTTTCTGCAAGTGATAGCCCAATTATAATTACCATTGATTAAATTATTTATATATATATCCTATTGAAACAACACCTGGCCCTACATGTAGGCCGATCGCAAGTGTAAGAGGGGATATGTCAACACTTAAATCCGGATAAATTTCTTCTATCATGCTTTTAAGTGTTAATGCATCCTCCTCTACGTTTGAATGTGAAACAGCTACTCTAATCATGTCTTTCCCTAGAGTATCTTTTTTTAATTCATCAACCATCATTTTATAGCCTTGATTCATTCCCCTAGCTCTTCCAAAGAATTTAATTTCACCATTGTTCAAATAAACAAGAGGTTTTATGTTGAATAAGTCCCCTGCTATAGAAGCGACTTTCCCTATCCTACCACTTCTTTGCACGTATTTTAAAGTAGATAAGATTAGAGCAAATTTTGCATTTGGTTTAAGTTCGTTTAAGAGATTTGTGATCTCTTTTATGTCTTCCCCATTATTTGCCATTTTCACAGCTTCAATAACCAATAAACTTGATGCTGGCCCAGCAGTATTAGTGTCAAATACGTGAATCCGATTTTTTTCGTTTTCATCAAACTCATCTCTGGCTTTCATCGCTAAAGAATAAGTATTGCTAACTGTAGATGCCACCGTCATGCACAAACAGTCGTCATGAGTGGCGAGCGATTTTTTAAATTCTTTGTAAAATCTTTCATATGAAGGCGCAGAAGTAGTTATTTTTTCTTCATCTTTTTCTAATTTTTGGTATAGATCTCCAGCATCAACCTCAATTACATCTTCAAAGATTTTGTCACCTACATGGATATTTATGGGCACAATAGGTATATCGTACTTTTTTACTAAGTCAATAGAAGGCGAGCAAATGCTGTCTATGACAACTTTTACTGTCATATCTATCCCCCCTTTTAGTTTATGATACCCAAATTTTACAAAAAAATACTATGGATATCCATAGTATTTACTCGAAAGTTCCTTTTATTTTTATTTCCTTTTGCTTTATCATAACATTTCCTCTGGCAATTACAGTATCTATACTTAAAGATTCTTTGTTCAAGATCAAAATATCTGCATCGAATCCTTTTTTTATATTCCCTTTGTTCCTTAATTTCAGTATTTTAGCAGGATTCTCTGTAGCTACTTTTAAGCAGCTTTCGAGATCTATCTGCTCCTCATAATACATGTTTTTTATGCACTCTAATACAGAAGATGATTTTCCTATCTTTAGCCCCATTAAGTTGCCTTCCTTATCGAATGAAGGTAGACTTCCTTGCCCATCCGAAGAAATTGTGATTTGTGATATATCAATTCCTTGATCGATCATTTTTCTTACTGCCTTACTCGATGATATTTCTCCATCTTCTATGAACTTTTTAGTAGTGCTTGTTGTAAAGTCAACATATCCACCGTGTCTTGCATACTCAATTGCATCTTCCATAATCCATTCATTTCTACTCATATGAGTTGGTAAAAATTGAGTTATTGGAATATTAGATCTCTCCAATAAATCATAAATTATCTTTAAAGGATTCTTGCTATCACCTAAGTGTAAATTTATCACTCCAGCTTTTCCTGAAAGCATTCCTCCGATCCTCGTATCTGATGCTAGTCTGATGAGTTCATCAACACTCGGACAAGAAGATCTGTGATCTGATATAGCTATTTCCCCTGTGCCTATTATTCTCTCAATCAGTATTAAATCATCTGTTATGCTTCCTGTAACAGTTCTCACAGGTACCTGATATGACCCAGTGTATGCATATGCACTTATTCCTTCTTCGTTGAGAGCATATACTTTAGCTAACAAATTTGACATTGTCCTTGATGTGCCATCAGTTCCAAGGACTCCAACTACTGTAGTAACTCCTGCGGTAGTTATGTCCGTCAGCGTGATTTCAGGAGTTCTGGTTTTATATCCTCCTTCTCCTCCTCCACCGCATACATGTACATGGCTGTCAATTAATCCTGGCACAACGAAATTTCCTTTTGCATCGATTAATTCGTATTCTAGCCCTTCTATTGATATATTATCCCTTAAGTCTACTATCTTGTCATCAGCTATTAATATGTCTTTCTTACCTAGATATGAAGGGGCATAAACTATACCATTTCTAATTAGTTTTATCATGATTTCCTCCCAAATCCAAAGCTTGAGTTTCTTTTCTAAGAATATATGAATAAACCAGATCTCCATTGTATACATAAGAATCCGGTATTATTGTATGAATCTTAAAATCGCAGTTCGCTCTCATTTCAGTGCTGCCAATTCTACCTATGATCTCGCCCTTTTTCACTTCTTCTCCAGATGATTTTATTGGTTTAAATAATCCAGAAACACTAGATTTGATATCTATTATTTCCCCATAATAAATCGGAGGATTATATATTGCTGCTCCTTCCATAAAGTCAAGAGTTACGAGCAGATTTTTTAAAGCTTCTAAGCAATCATTTACGTATGCAGTTTTAATTGCACCCTTTGATGTGCCGCTTGGAAGTTCTATTATAAATGCCTTTTGATTCCGCTGATAACAGCTTTCTACAAAAAATTGACCTCTGAGCCCTGATGACTGAACTAAATTCTCTAGTGGTAAGTGATTAATAATTGATAAAACTTCTGGGAATTTATCGTATATGGATAAAATATATGGAATAGAGTATTGGTTTGCACAGTGCAAATCAATTATTATATCCATATCATTAGCTTCATCCCAAACATTTTTTGCTGCTTTATATGTTGGGCCTTCTATGTCATTCCCAGGAAATACCCTGTTCATATCAACATCATCATAAAAAGAAGTTCTATTAAGCACTCTTGTTGCTACAGGGTTACACTTTGGCATAATCTTTATACTGCCATTTTTAAGTTTTGTACTGTTCAATAGTTCAATCATCTCATATGCAATGGATATCCCCGCGACTTCATCTCCGTGTATACCTGCTGTTATCATGAGTTTTGGATGTTCTTCCCCAAATTCATATACTTCTTGTTCAAATGAAGGGTTATCTTCTACAACAAGTTTTCTCATATTCATATTATTCCCCCTCGATAATCATACTGTTTAAATATCCCAATCCTTTTCTAGTTAATGCTGTGCCTTTCTTGCCTCTATTTTTAGTGATATATCCGTATTCTTCTAGATAGTTTAACTTTGTGCGAATTTTATTTTCTGTTGCATCAATTCCAATATCATTTAGAGCCTGCACTATTTTTGTTCTGCTTGCATTTAGATTGTTATCTTCTAGTTTCTTGATCACATTTAATATGCTCAACAAATCTCCATTCAGTATTTTAAATTCATAATCCGAATCATAATGAGCTTCTTCTAACTCTTCCTCGAAAAATTTTTTATCTGGCAAATCATCTAGAGTCAATGTTTCAGTGGTTCTCACTGCTAACATATATTTAATCGTGGATTCTAATTCTCTTACATTTCCTAACCATTTATAGTTTTCAAATTCATCTATTACTTCTTTTGCAATTTTTACTTTTTTTGATGTCTCCTTTGCTATAAAATATTCTACTAACTCACTTATATCCTCTACCCTTTCTCTTAAAGGTGGTAGATTTATATAGCCAATTTTTAGTCGATAATAAAGATCAGACCTAAATTGTTTTTCTTTTACCATTTTTCGCAAATCTTTATTTGTTGCACCAATTACTCTAACATCAACTGACTTTATTGTTGTCCCTCCAACTGGCATTATTTCTTTCTCTTGCAATACCCTCAATAATTTCGTCTGTACTTTTAAAGAAATATCACCTATTTCATCCAAAAAAATAGTTCCTCCGTCTGCTAGCTCAAATAATCCTATTTTCCCGCCTTTTTTTGCTCCTGTAAAAGCACCTTCTTCATAACCGAACAATTCAGACTCTATCAATTCATCAGGGAGCGCACTGAAATTAACTGCCAAAAACGGCCCATCTTTTCTATTAGAAGTGTTGTGAATTGCTGATGCAAATAATTCTTTTCCCGTGCCGCTTTCACCCTCGATTAAAACAGTAAGTTCGGATTTTGAGAGTTTCAATGCAGTCAATTTAACTTCATTTATTTGAGAACTTTTCCCGATGATATCTTCAAAATCATATTTAGCGAAATGTCCTTTCAAAAGCAAGTCTTGAGTGAATTTACTCTTTATGTTTGCTTTTTTTTCTTTACTAGTTGTTATAACTACATTGTCACTGTTGGGTATCTTAAATTTTGAGGTTTTAATCATTGAACCAAATATTTCTATTTCCTTATTCTCATAAAAATCAGCACTCATAAAGTATTTTAAAGCTTCTTTATCTACTAAGTTCTTGACATTTCTGTTTTCAATGTTTCTCTTGTCAGGAGAAAGTAATTTTGTCATTTGTTCATTTGCATATTTGATATATCCATTTTCGTCAATCACTAAAATACCATTAACAAGACTATCTACGATGTTGTTTAAATAGGTATTTAGTGTATTCACGTTATTATTTACTAAAGAAATATTTTTTGATACATTTATGATCTTTTGCATATATCTCTTCGTGAAAAATCTCGTATCTTTATTTCCAAAATTTAATTTATCCATGATATTGTAAAGAGTATTAATATCCATAATGCGTGGTCCAAGATCTATTACCTTTTCTACGCAGTCAGGAACTTTATCAGATTCTCCTGGTGTAATTGCTATCTTTAATTTTTTGTAGCTTTCTATCCCTGGATAATACGGATAGTATTTAATATGGTTCAATCCTAATTCCATGAGATCTTCAATGGAGCTATGAGCTGTTTCTTTTTCATCATTAACCAGTAAAACTTCAGTTTTGGGTGGAATATTAGCAACTAGTTCTATATAGTCGAAATTTATACTTCTTTCACTGATTATATAATCCTTACAATTTAGCTTTATTCCCCGTTCTTTAATCTCATTTTCCATGTTATCGCTTGAATATATAATTAAATCCGCAGTTATTTCATCTGGCATATTTTCTTCACTTGCATAGCTGCTGATGCTTATATACTCAGGAATAAACTCCTTTAACTGGCTATATAGATGATCCTTAGTATTTTTCGACCCTGCAATTAAGACTATACTCTTTTGCATAATATCACCCATCCATTCATAATTGTTTAATGCTTTAGCTTATGTTATAATTTATAATTATATCATTGGAGATGAAAATATGCGATTTAAGTTTCTAAAACAGCTAATACTCAAATTGATCATATCAATAGCTTTGATCTATGCCTTAGACAATCTATTGTTCTCTCAAATAAGCAGGTTCAATATTTTAATTGCTTTCTCAGGGAGCATTTTTTTACTCCTTGGATGGATTGATTATCTATCTAAAGATGGTTTAAATATATCAAAGTTTCTCGCAAACTCATCTTACATAAAATCAATATTTAAAAAACACAAAAGAGGTGTTTTAAATATATATGAAGACGATGTAATAAATTCTAGCAGTGAAAAAAATATAAGCGAGTCAATTGTTAATAATATTGCCACAGGAATTATTCTAATAGTCATTTCAAATTTTATTCAATAATTATATAGGAAATTTCTTATGATCTCCTTCTCTCATTATGCTTACGTTCATTTTTTCAAAAGAGAATTGTTCATCTGTTCTACAGTTATTTGCTTGATTTAAATCAAGAATAAAAATTGCTCCAGACCCTAACACCTCAATTGATTCATTGCCTTTGTCATAAATCAAAGCCGTATCTTCAGATACCCCAAAGCCAAGTAAAGTTTTATTTGACGGCTCCAATACAGCTCTGGCAAGTCTTAGAATTCTGGCTCTTTTATCAAAATGCTGATCTACTACTCCCCATTCAAAAAATCCTAATCCTTTTACAATTCTCATATAATCATCATTTTCTTCATCATAATCATCATAGCTATGTTTTATTCTGCCTTTTAATACATCAGTATTATCGCCTGAGCCAATCATTATTTTACTCATAATTGCAGCTCCTGCACTAGTACCACCTATAGTACCTCCCGATTCATAAATCTCTTTCATTTTCAAAAGAGCTTTTGTATCCTCACCATTTTTTCTAATAAAAGCTTTATGAGTATAGAATTGATCTCCACCTGTAAACCAAAATCCATTTATATATTTCATAATATCAACTATCTCATCATAATCGCCGAGCGGAGGATCTCGCCACAGCTCGCCTTCATCACCGTAGATAGGTATCGTTATGATGTCTTCTTTTGCTACCCCCAGGTCTACCCAAATATCATTTACATGTCTTATAGTCTCAATTGGTTCATTACCAGAAGCAGTTGGCACTATGGCTATTTTTTTACCTGGTTTATAAGCATTTTTTATAAAATACTCATGAATTTTACGTTCGCTCTCTTCTAAATTGCCCCCCGCTATTATTAATTTACCATTCATTAATCTATCTCCTTATCGTAATGATTTTTATCTAACTCACTTCGATACTTTTCTATTTCCTTTTCATTTGCCCATATAAAATGATCTTTTTTAATCTCGACCCATTTAGGTTTGTCAACTGAATAATCGTGTATCCTAGGATCATAAATCAATATTTTTTTATTTTTCTCTAAGTCTGGATCTGGTATCGGAACCGCCGACAAAAGTGATTTTGTGTATGGATGAAGTGGATTTTCAAATAATTCATCGCTATCAGCTAATTCCACAATATGTCCTTTATGAATGACCGCTATTCTATCAGATATGAATTTGACTACGCTTAAATCATGAGCTATAAACAAATACGTTAAGTCTCGCTCTTGCTTTAACTTATTGAGTAGATTTATAATTTGAGCTCTGATAGAAACATCTAATGCTGAAATAGGCTCATCTGCGATTATAAACTCTGGCTCCATAACCAGTGCCCTTGCTATGCCTATCCTCTGCCTTTGACCACCAGAAAATTCATGTGGAAATCTGGTTAAAAAATCTTTTAAGAGTCCTACCTCCTCCATAGCTTTTTCAACCTTTCTCTTCCTATCTAATTCGTCTTCATATAATTTAAAGTTATAAAGTCCTTCAGAAACAATATAATCAACTTTTGCTCTTTCATTAAGAGATGCCATAGGGTCTTGGAAGATCATCTGCACGCTCTGTCTAAAATTCTTTATATCATCTTTTTTCAATTTTTTGCTTATTAGCTTATCCTTAAAATATATTTCTCCCTCTGATATAAGGTGAATTTTCATAATAGCTCTGCCAATTGTCGTCTTTCCTGATCCACTTTCACCTACTAATGAAAAAGTTTCGCCCTTGTAAATATCAAAACTAACATCTTCAACTGCTTTAAATTGTTTGCCGTCAAGCTTAAATTTTACCGTAACATTCTTCAGTGAAACTAAGACTTCTTTTTCTGCATTCTTTTTATTTTCTTCTTTTTTTTGTTTTCCATTATGCTCTAGTTTCTCAATGACTAAATTGTCGTGGGCTTTTTCATGCAATGCCCAAGTCTTTGCATAATGAGTCTCTGACACTTTAAAAAATGGTGGTTCATACATTGTATCAATCTTTAGAGCATGGGGATTTCTCAGTGCGAATGCATCGCCTTTAATCTCTTTATACAAGTTTGGAGGAGTTCCTTTTATATAGTAAAGGTCTTCCCCTTTTAACCCTAGTTGAGGTAATGATAGTAAAAGTGCTTTAGTATATGGGTGTTTTGGATCTTTAAAAATCTCATTGCTAAGACCATATTCAACTATTTGCCCTGCATACATGACAGCTACTCTATCAGCCACATTTGCTACTACACCTAAATCATGAGTTATGTAAATTACTGTCATGTTAAGTTCTTTTTGTAAATCTTTTATGAGCTTTAATATCTGTGCTTGTATAGTGACGTCTAAAGCTGTAGTTGGTTCATCACAAATCAATATCTCCGGCCTACAAGCTATTGCTGTAGCTATGACAACTCTTTGTCTCATACCTCCAGAGAATTCATGAGGATATTGCTTATATCTTTTTTCTGCATCATCTATGCCAACCATTTTTAAAATCTCAATTGCTTCTTTCTTAGCTTCATCTTTAGGGGTATTCCTATGCCAAGTGATTACCTCTCTTATTTGTTCTCCAATAGTTTTAAGCGGATTCAAGGAAGTCATTGGATCTTGAAAAACCATCGCAATTTTTTTGCCTCTGATGGTTAACCACTCTTTTTCTGTTTTGAACTTTGCTAAATCCTTCCCGTCATAAATGAGCTCTCCTTGATCTATCCAACCATTTTTGTCTAGCATTCCGACAAATGATTTTGTAAATACGCTCTTGCCTGATCCGCTTTCACCAACAATAGCTAAAGTTTCTCCTTTGTATAGATCCAATGAAGAATTTCTCACAGCAGTTAATATTTTCCCACGAAGATTAAATTTTATTACTATATTTTTAGCTTCTAATATTTTAGTATCCATATTTCCTCCTACACGTGATTCTTAGGATCAGATGCATCAGCAAATTTATTCCCTACGATATAGAATGAAATTGTTATGATGCATAAGACTAAAGTTGGATAGAGCATTTGATAAGGATAGAGCATAAAATTTGCTCTGCCTTGATTTACCATATTTCCCAAAGTGACCGTATCTAGAGGCAATCCCAATCCAACAAAGCCTAAGAAAACTTCTGAACCTATGGAATAGGGCACGGTCAATGCTGCTTCCATTATAATCAAGCTCACTAGATGAGGTATGATATTTTTAGTGACAATTCTTTTTAATGGTGTTCCTAAGCACTGCGAAGCAATATTATATTCACTTTCTCTTAGGGAAAGTACTTTATTTCTCATGAATTTAGCCTCTACAATCCATCCGCTTGACGCTAGCGCAATCACTATAGTAGTGAAACTTGGTTCGAGTATATAAGATAGAAGTATTAAGTACACCGTAGATGGGATATTTGTTATTATATTGTAAAGTTCAATCATAAACGGATCAATCTTTCTAACATATCCCCATACAGCTCCAACAATGCTTCCTACTCCTACTTCTATCAATGCGATTACAAGCGCTAATAGCAAAGAATTCCTTGTCCCATACCATGTTCTTGCCCATATATCTCTTCCAAGCCCATCTGTGCCAAACCAATTTGTGCTGTTTGCATTTACATTCCATTTATCCATGTCTAAAGTAACTTGCTGAGGATCTACATCAGAGATAACAGGATACAAAAAGCTAAATACGCTCAATACAACAATAACTGCCACTAAAAATATACTGAGTTTGCTTTTAAAAAAAGTTCTAAAAGTAGATCTCCAGTAGGAGTAATTAGAATAACCACTTTCTTCTGATAAATGCTCATCTAGTGGTATTTCATCAAATAAGTCATCGGTTAAGTCCACTCCATTATAATACATCTTATCCATCTCTTAATCCTCACTCTCTGTAAGCCTTATTCTAGGATCTATAAACACTATAAGCAGATCTCCTAAAAATACACCTAAAACTGAAAGAACTGAATAAATCAACACAAGCACTTGTACTAAATTATTATCCATCTGCTTTATTGAATCTATCAAGAGCCCTCCCATTCCCGGTATCGAATATAAGTTTTCGATAATTAATGATCCTGAAATGATCAATAGCAAATCAGATGGTATCCCAATAGCAATTGGTACAAATGCATTTCGAAGAACATGTTTTCTCATTACATAACTTTCTGAAAGGCCTTTAACCTGCGCAAACTTTATATAGTCTCTGTTAGCTTCGTCTACCATAAATCTTCTTAACCAAATTGCATACCAGGCTATACTTGACAATGACATGGAAATTGCTGGTAATATCCAAGACTCAGGCCTGTCTTTATAAAACAGCATTGGTAAGTCAAGTATCTTAGACACCCAAACTTGAAACAAGAACAAATATATAAGACTTGGCACAGCTCTTACGATAACTGAGTAAAATGTTCCAAGGTTATCTACGATCTTTCCCTTGTATCGGGCCATGAGTATACCCATCGGTATACCTAGGCCCATGCTTATAACTATACTTGCAAATCCAAATACAGCAGAATAGCTTATCTTTTCTTTTAATATTGTAGTTATGCTTAATTTAGGGTATACAGTTATACTTCTTCCTAAATCTCCATGAAATATATTCACTATGAAATTTTTGAATTGTGTCAGTGGTGGGTCCAATACACCTATGCTCTTTAAATATGCATGCCTCATTTCTTCAGTCATAGTCAAATAGTCATCCCTTGTAAAATAACCCGAAGTGGGCATCAATCTCAGCAGCATGAATACAACAAATATGACTATCCATATAGTTATAAATGATTGAACTGATCTTTTGAGAATGTATTTTTTCATACCTAATTCCCTTCTTGGAATAATTTCTTAATTTCTTCTTCGTGTTGTGCTTTTAATTGTTCATATTGTTCTTTAGTAACTGGATCAGACTGGATTTTTGAGCCTTTCATTTTGTATTTTGTCAACCCAAATTGTCCTTTTGGAGTTTGGAAAGGAACCTCTTTACTCATATAGTAAGACCCTCCACCTGTCATATAAGGCATTATTATTACATTATCCAGCATGTATTTTTCAGCTTCTGAGAATATGGTGTATCTCTCAACTAAATCACTCTTTGATGATCCTTCTTCGACTAACTTGTCAAATTCTTCGACAGTATATCCCCCTTCATTTAAATTGCCATCAGTTGTTAGTCTTTCAAGATTAGCTGAAGGATCAGCAAACTTGAAGCTATACGAATCATCGACTAAATCAAAATTCATTGGACTAAAGACTTCGTCTTGGAAACTAGTTGCAGCATATCCAACTATTACATTTACATACTCTTCACCTAAATTTTGTTTTAACATCTCAGCGATAAGCAAAGCCTTTTTTGTCTCCACAGGATCTGTTGTAGTAGCTAAGACTAAATCAACAGGCAATTTCCCATCTACGTCAAATTTAGCTATCCTGTCCATATCAACAGATCCACTCTCTACGCCATTTATAGTTCCATCGTCACTGCATAGCTCTTCGACAGCTTTTTTCATATATTCTTTAGCTAACTCTGGATCATAAGGATTGTTTTCTTTAAAAGGTTTTAAATTTGGATAATCAGTATAATCTACTCCATTTGGATCAAATACAGTATCTTCTGGAGTAATTGTGTTTCGTATGAAAAATTCAGGTTGATTTGGCTCATAAAGTGAAGATATCTTAACTCTATCTATTCCATATAACAATGCTTTTCTAAAGTTTAAATTGTTTACAAATGTTTTATACTCTGGATTTTTAGATTGATAATTCATAGTAAACCAAAAAGTGACTGTATTTTTCTCTTTCAAGTTAACATACTTTTCCCATTCGGTCCCTTTTAGAGCTTTCAATTGTTCTGCTGACACTGAGCAGCTTGTAAGCTCTCCTCTTTGAAACATCTCTAAACCTGTTATTTCATCTCCTACTTTTTGCAAATTTATTTCTCTTACAGTTATATTGTCTTTGTCCCAATAGTTGTCATTCTTAGTCAATACGATTAACTTATCTCTTTCCCAAGTAGATATGTAGTAGCCGCCATTATAAAGTAGAGTTTCTTTTGATGTAGCAAAGTCTTCTCCTACTTCATTTAAAAATTCTTTCTCTACTGGATAAAATAGTTCCATTACTAAATACGATAGAAAATATGGAGTAGACGTATCAAGAGTATATTCTAGTGTGTATTCATCTAATGCTTTTACGCCAACGGTCTCTTCAAATGAATTTTCTACTTCTTCTCTAGTCATTCCAATATCTATGCCTTCATCAATATCAGCTAAATTGTAATAATAGTCAGAAATGCCTTTAATTACACTTGATATTGTTTTGAAATTCTTTGCTGCATTCATGGGGTCGGCGATGTATCTAATGCCCTCAACGAAATCATCTGCTGTCACTTTGTATTCTGTCTTTTGGCCATTGCTATCTACCCAATATACATCTGGTCTTAATTTAAATGTCCATACCGTGTAGTCTTCATTATTCGTCCAACTTTCAGCTAAAGACGGTACAACCATGCCATATTTATCGTTTTCCACAAGCCCATCAATAGTATTGGCAATTATTGTATATCCTGTAACCGAGGATAAATCATAAGGATTTATGGTTTTATATTCTCCTGAAAAAGTACCATAAAATACATCCTCATAATCTCCTGATTCACTGTTTGAACATCCTGCTACAAAAACTAATAACATAGTGAATATGAGTAGCCATGAAACAGATTTTTTCATATATTTCCCTCCTAATCAATTTGCTATATAATATTGCAAAAATTGTGCCAACTTAAATGTGTGATGTTAACTAAGCTTAAAAATATAAAAAAGCTATTTGGTGGATTATTGGTTGATTACCAATGAAATTATCACCAAATAGCTGATTTTTCTAATCTTTATAGTAGTTTTCCATATTTTCAAAAGCTTTAGTAGTTTCTTCTTTTTCTCCTAAATTGATAATTATATATTGACTGTCTACTTTCATGTAAATAAAAGGGGGATTTTTAGAATCTAAGTAGAGCTTTACTTTTCCGTATTCTTTTGTTTTAAAATATCCTTTATTCTTCCCTGCAATACTTGATCCATTTGTCCTCATTTCTATTGTTGGCAAATCATCTCTCAACTCTAGTTCTTGAATTTCTTCCCAACGGTATAATTCTCCATACATGCCCTTAAACTCCACTCCTATTTCGTCGATCTCCATGTCAACAGGTTGTAAAGATCTAAACATCATCACTCCGACAAATATGAGTATTGGTATGGTTATTATCAAACTTATCAAAGTACCTTTATCTTTGGATTTAAAAATATTTTCTCTTTTATTGTGATCGTATCTTTGTGCTTTTATTAAAAGCAAGATAGTTGATATTATAAATATAACTATAAAAAATGCATTGAATCTAGATGTAAATTCAGGATAAAAATGAGAAGATATCCCTATCAATATAAATAAACTTCCCACAAAGTACATATAAATTCCCATCAATTTTCCTAATCCTTCAGTGTCAACATTTTTTTTCTTATCTTTGGACATAGTATTGTAACCAGAAATGAGAAAATACCATTTAAGTTTATGTACGGCAAAACCTAGGAAAATAAATATTACACCTATAGTAACTAATATCCACATTGATAATCCCCCTTTATGCCTTTAGTTACCATTATATTCCACAAACACATTAAAATCAATAATAGGGAATATTTCTTATTCTTCAAACAACTCCTTTGCTTTCTTTTTTAGTTCAGCTTGCTTTTTAAAGATCTGCCTAAAAATCATATCTCGTGTAGCTTCCGGAATTCCAATAAATTTAAAATCTGCATAAATCTTATTTTCAATCTTTATAGTTCTTATTGTCTCTCCTTGAACTAGTGTATTTTCTTCATCAAATTTAATGACAATCGCATTTACATCATCTAAATTTAAGTCTCCTGCATCTTCTTCATCGATGTAAAAGCTTAGTGAGTCACCACCGATTTTATTTATTGTTGTTTTAGTTCCAATGCTCTTACCAACAATCAAATTCCCTTCAATTTCCCAGGACATGCTAAAAAAATTAGCTGATGGTTTTGGAGTAATATCAGATATATAAATATTACTGTCTTCCCAATTTATGATTTTTATATCGTATTCATATACCATTCCCTTGCTTTGAGTGTAAAACACAGCTTCTGAAGATTTATCTATGCTATCCCCATTATTTTTAAAATCATTTATGTTTACTTTAAATTCATATCCTATGTTTTTCTTAATTAAAGTTCCTTGAAGGTTTTTAATTCCATTAAGTTGGGGAACAACCAATGTCCCTAAGAGCAGAGGTTCTTCTAAAATTGTATTCTCCATTCTCTTGTTGTTCACTAATATATTTATCATAAGTCTCGATAATTTAGGATCAAATTGTTTTCCAGCGTTTAATCTCACTTGGTTTATTACATTATCAATAGAACTTTCATCTCTATATGCTCTTTTAGATAGCATAGCATCTACAGCATCAGCTAAAAATATTATTCTGCTTTCAAGTAGAATACTATTGCCCTTAATCCTATTTGGGTAGCCTGAACCATCAAATCTTTCATGATGTTGTAATATTATCTCTTCAATCCCTGAAAGCGAATTATTCTTTTTAAGAATATCCTTTAATATATTGTACCCATACACTGAATGTTTTTCAATTTCTCTTCTTTCTTCATCTGTCAAGCTACCTTTTTTGTTTAAAATTCTGCTGTCAATAAATAATTTTCCGACATCATGTAACAACGCTGCCATATACAGCTTTTCAAGCCTTTCTTGTGGAAAACCAAGAGTCTGTCCCAATAGGTTTGATAAGTACGCAACGTTATAAGGATGAGATTTCATCAAAGGGTCTTTTTCATTTATTATCTCAAAGATTAAGTGAATAAAATTCTTAAAATATTGCTCATCTAATGAGCTTATATAGTGAATTGAGTATTTATCAGAAATTTTTTCAACTAACAAAGATACTTTTTCCTCTTCTAATTTACTAATAAGTAAATCTATATCCTCATAGCCACCTTTTAGGTGGAGAGTGCCAATTAACATCTTGCTGTTATCTTTGTTCATAAACAATGGTATGTAAAGCTCTGACTCAGATATTTTTTCATCTTTCCCAATAAACAATACTTTTCTTTCTTTAATTAATTTCTTAATATAGTCGTCTTCAATATCACTGTTAAAATAGTATATGTTGTTTTTATTTATATGAAATTTATCAGTCTTATTATCGATATTTTGAGTAATTCGAAACCCAAGTACATTGTCATCATTAAAAACTATTATCTCCCAATCTTTAAACTCCAATATGTCTTTTAAATCATTGCATGATTGGATCAATTCTTTACGGTTATCTTTATTTAAAACTTTTAAATCAATGCTTTTAAGCATACACTCCCCTCCACCGACAAATAGTTAGATTTAATCTTATCTATTATATCGGTGGAAATTTTTAGAATTTAAGTTCAATCAATCCCTTCTGTATTCTAAAATATCACCCGGTTGACAATCCAAGGCCTCGCAAATTGCATTTAATGTTTGAAATCTAATAGCTTTTGCCTTTCCATTTTTTAATATCGAAATATTTGCCATTGTTATACCCACTTTTTCAGATAATTCAGTGACGCTCATTTTCCTTTTTGCAAGCATTACATCTAAATTTACTATAATTGCCATAACTCCACCTCAAACAGTTAAATCATTTTCATTTTTAAGCTTTATTGCTTCAGCCAATAATTTCTCTAGTACTGCTGCAAATACTGATATAACGATGCTAGCAAATATAATGAGCAGCGGAAATCCTAAAAGTCCTGGTGCATCATCAACTTCTGCAATCGGATATAAAAAAGGTAAAGCGATTACATATAGTGCAGAAATACCAATGGCACAATTTTTAATCTTTGTCAGAGAATTTAGTGAGATATTGCTAAAAACATCTTTTTTGTCAATTCTTGTCAAAATATTGGAAGCATTAAAAAGTGCATAAAAATATAGTAAAGCTGTCAAATATAGAATAATAACAACAATATTGGGCAGATATCCCATCATCATAGGCACCCAAAACACGCAAAGTACTAAAACTGGTATAGCTATTAGTATTAGTGTTATTCTTAAAAAAAGTACATATTTATCTTTCATAGCACACCTCTTTTCCCAATTCTATTTATTTAATTGTACTATTGTAAATATCGTTTTACAATATAATTTTATTGTAAAACTAAAGGACTAGTTTCCTAGTCCTTTAGTTTTATCTCCATAATTATGTCTTTGCCAGCTATTACATTGTTACTATCTTTGATTTCTAGCTTCTTTACTCTATCCATATTAGTTATTAATACAGGAGTATCAGTAAACTTACCCTTTTGTTTTATAATCTCTAAATCCATCTCTAATAGTTTATCGCCGACATTAACTTTATCTCCAGCTTTTACAAAAGCTTTAAATCCTTCTCCTTTAAGTTCTACTGTATCGATTCCTAAATGAATCAAAATTTCCAATCCTTCTTTTGTTTCAATCCCTACTGCATGTTTTGTGGGAAATACTTGGATTATTGTGCCTTTTACTGGGGACAATACTTCATTTTCATTTGGCTTTATCGCAATGCCATCCCCTACCATTTTCTCTGAGAACACAGGATCGTCTAATTCAGTTAAGTCAATTAGCTCCCCACTCATCGGAGCATATATAACTACAGAGCTTTGTTTGTTAAAAATATTAAACATCTTTTGACCTTCCTTTGTTTATAAGTTATTTGTTTTTTAATTTTTCTAATTCCTCCCACACAAATTGAACTTGAAGCCCAATGACTATCTGCAAAGTATAAGGACCTGTTACTTTAACTCCAGCGACGTCTGCTCTCTTTAATCTTTCTAAGTCTACTTTATTCATGTCTCTTACTTCTATTCTCAATCGTGTAGTACAGTTTTCGATATTTACTATATTTTCATCTTCACCTAAACTAGTATAAATAATTTTAGCTATGTTTGCAAACTTCTCATTCGTACCGGTTACTTTCTCACTTGATTCTTTCTTGTTGTAGTCATCACTGTAATTATCTGTAAATCTCTCTGTTATTCCATCACTATTTTTAAATTCTGAAGTTTCAGTTTCTCTACCTGGTGTTTGAATATTAAATTTGACTATTAAAAATCTGAAAATGATGTAGTATAGCAATCCAAAGACAATGCCTTGTAAAATAAGCATATACGGTTTATTAGCTAAAGGAAGCCTGGAACTTAATACAAAGTCAATAAGTCCTGCACTAAATCCAAATCCTGCAGTCCAATGGAAAAATGCACTAACAGCTAATGAAATCCCTGTCAAAATTGCATGCACCACATAAAGAGCTGGTGCTACAAACATAAATGAAAATTCAAGAGGTTCTGTCACTCCAGTCAAGAATGATGCAAATCCAGCTGCCATCATTAGTGATTTTATTTCTTTTTTCCTTTCTGGTTTAGCTGTTTGATATATGGCAATTGCTGCACCGATTAGTCCAAACATCATTATTGGGAAAAATCCAGCTTGATACATTCCAGTAATGCCTTTTGTCCCAGTCCCAGCCCAGAAATTTCCGATATCGTTTATCTCAGCTACATCGAACCAAAATACAGAATTTAAAGCGTGATGCAGTCCTGTGGGAATTAACAGCCTGTTAAAAAAGCCGTAAAGTCCTGCTCCTATATAGCCTAATCCACTAATAGTTGTTCCAAAATTAACCAATGCTGTATACACTACAGGCCATACGAACAATAAAGCCATTGATTCTAATAGCATAATAGCCGATGTTACAATTGGTACTAGTCTTTTGCCACTAAAAAAGGCTAGAGCATCAGGTAGCTTGACTTTACTAAATCTATTGTACATCGAAGCAGCAGTTAATCCTGAAATTATTCCGACAAATTGATTCTCAATTTTTGAAAACGCCGCATTTACTTCAGATACATCAATCCCTTTGAGCATCGCTACTGATTCAGTAGATAAGAGAGTCGTAACAACTAAATACCCAACTAGTCCACTAAGTGCAGCTGCTCCATCCCGTTCCTTTGACATTCCAAGAGCTACACCGATTGCGAATAATACACTCATATTTCCTATAATGGAATCCCCTGCTTTAATTAAAAATGCTGCTATTGGGCTTCCCCCGCCCCAACCAGTTGGGTCAATAGCATATCCTATACCTAAAAGTATTGCTGCTGCAGGAAGTACTGCTACTGGAAGCATTAACGAACTACCTAATCTTTGAAAATACTTTTTCATATTAATTCCTCCTAATCAATATTTTTTACTTCTTTAATTCTTTCAATGTGAAGTGCTAAATACCCCAACTCGTCGTCAGATACTTCAACACTTTTTGTCTTTTCAATGCATTCCCCAATCTTAGTAGCTATTTGGTAAGATTTAGCAAATTGTTCTTTAATTATATTAAGTAAAGGATTTTTAATGTTTTTATTTTCTTCCATTCGATTTAAACTAGTTCTAAGATGATTTATCAGCCTAGTATAAGTCAACTCGTTAGTGCCTATTGTTATATCCAACTCTGTTTCGATTATTTTAATTAAATCCAAAAGTAATTTTGTATTCTTTATCGTGTCACTGACATTTTTATTTTGCCTAGCAGAGTGAATGTGTAAAGCTATAAACCCTGCTTCGACTTCTTTTAAATCTACTTTAAGCTCTGATTTGACTAGGTTTATTGCCATTAGTCCAATTTCAAATTCTCTTGGGTATAGCGCCTGAATTTCATATAGAAATGGATTATTTAACTCTAAACCCGAAGAAACTCTTTCTATTGCAAAACTAATATGATCTGTAAGAGCTATATGAATGTGATTGTTGAGTTTACCAAATTCTTCTTCTGCTTTTTTTATTATTTTTTCGCAAATGATGATGATTCTATCATCAATTTCATTAATTAAATTTAGGTATTCTTTCTTAGTGCTTTCATCTAGATTGAGAAATGATTTTTCTATATCTTCATCACTTAAAGTTATAAAATCATCAGGCTTTTTTGAAAAACCTATACCCTTACCAACTAAAACAATTTCTTGTTTCTTCTCTACATCGATTGCAAGGATGACATTATTATTCAATATTTTATTAATTTTATACTTTCTTTTCCTCACAACCCATCTCTCCTTTTCAATATAAAAAGGCATAAACCATATGTATAAACATAAGGTTTATGCCTGATAAATCAGTAACACACCTACTAACATAAATATATAATATAATATTACAAAAATCAACTACAAAATTATTTTTTGTGTTTTTCAGACAATAACTGTCCGCCTGTTGCTATGTTGTCCATGCTGTTTTCCCTTATCAAAACTGAAAATGCTTCTATTGGGATGCCTAATACTTCATGTGATACATCAGTTAATCGCTTTGCTAATTCCATCTTTTGCTCCTTTGTCATTTGCCCGCCATCGAACTGTATAAATGGCATAAACTCACCTTCTTTCAAAAAAATTCAATTAATTATGAAAAGGCCTTTAGTAAAAGTTTAATCATCAAAAAAAATATAGTAATTGTAACAAATATACCTAATAATCCATACATTGAAACTTTAACCGCTTCTATAAATAATTCATTCATATCATCAGCTCCTAACTCAATAATGCTAAAATAAGCCCGCCAGCTATAACTGAGCCTATTTGACCAGCTACATTAGCTCCTACTGCATGCATTAATAAAAAGTTTGATGGATCTTCTTTTTGTCCCATCTTATGAATTACTCTAGCAGACATTGGGAAAGCTGATATCCCTGCTGCACCGATCATAGGGTTGATCTTTTTGTTTAAAAATATATTCATTATTTTTGCAAATATTACTCCTCCTGCAGTGTCAAATACAAATGCAATTAGTCCCATAGCGATAATCATGAGAGTCTGTGGTTTTAAAAATTGCTCAGCTACCATTGTGGAGCCAATAGTTATCCCCAAAAATATGGTCACTAAATTAGCTAATTCGTTCTGAGCGGATTTCGAAAGACTATCCATTACCCCACATTCTCTAATTAAATTTCCAAACATTAAAAAGCCTATTAGCGAAACGCTTGAAGGAGCAATTATTCCAGAAATAAAAGTTACAATAATCGGAAACAATATCTTTACTGTTTTTGATACTCCCTGAGGTTTATACTCCATTTTTATTCTTCGCTCTTCTTTAGTCGTAAGTGCCTTTATGACGGGCGGTTGGATGATTGGCACTAAAGCCATATAAGAATAAGCCGCCACTGAAATTGGTCCTAATAGATTTTTAGCAAATCGCGTTGCTACAAATATAGATGTTGGACCATCTGCTGCTCCAATTATTCCAATTGAAGCTGCTTCTTTTAAATCAAAGCCAAAGAATGTCGCTAAACACATAGTAAAAAATATGCCAAATTGAGCTGCTCCCCCAAAAAATAACATGATTGGGTTTTGAAGTAAAGGTGTGAAATCGATCATAGCTCCTACTGCAATAAAAATGAATAGGGGAAATAATTCAGTTGCTATTCCTGCATCAAACAAAATGCTCAAAGCTCCTCTTTGCAATATTCCACCGCTAATCTGATCAATCGCAGAAGAAAACGGAATATTCACAAGCAATGCTCCAAACCCTAGTGGCAATAGCAATGTAGGTTCATATTTTTTGTGGATTGCTAAAAAAATAAGAGTTCCTGATATTATGTACATGATTACGTGTTTTGGTGTTATTGACGTCAAGCCCAGAAGTAATTGTTCCATTTATTGTCCCCCTTGTTAAATATATTTACCTATTACAATTTAACATAAAGTAATCAACATATAAAGTAAATTTAAGCAAACATTTGCATAAATTTTTTTCTTTCGCTTTCGGGTACAAGGCTGCCACCAGTAGACCACATCATATAATACGGAGATTTTCCACTGTACAAATCCTTTGTAAATGATATGCCATTAAACCCTGCTAATGATGATGGTTCAATAAATATATTCTCTGAATTATATAATCCCCGTAAGTAGTAAAATAATTTCTCATCACTTACAGTAAAACACCCATGTATCATTTTCTCTATGAATTTACCAACAAAACCAGATGGTCTGCCTACTGCAAGCCCATCTGCTTGAGTCTTGTTATCTAAGCCAATATCCAGCACAGAAATCTCATTATGTTTTTTTGTTGCCAACCCCAATAACATACTCGGAGAATGTGTTGGTTCAGCAAAATAGCAATGAACTAAATCTTTATAAGCTAATTTTAGTCCATACAATACTCCACCTGGGCCTCCTCCTACCCCGCAAGGTAAAAAAACTACAAGTGGGTGAGTTTCGTCAATAAATATTTTCTTTTTCTCTAATTGGCTTTTCACATTTAGACCGCCAACTGCATATCCTAAGAACAAATCCTTTGAATTTTCATCGTCTATAAAGAAACTGTTGGGGTCTTTTTCCGATTCCATTCTTCCCATTTCAACAGCTTTTGAATAATCGTCTTCATATTCAATTACCTTTACTCCATTTGCTCTTAGCATATCTTTCTTCCATTGTTTAGCATCTATTGACATATGTACTATAACATTAAATCCCAATCTAGAACTTATCATTCCAATGCTTAAACCTAAATTTCCTGTACTCCCTACCTGTATAGTAAACTTTTTAAAAAAATCTTTAAATTCAGGCCTCATCATCAAAGCATAATCATCATCTAAAGATAAAATACCTTCATTTACAGCCAAAGTCTCTGCTATTTTTAAAACCTCATACACCCCGCCTCTGCCTTTTATAGACCCAGCTATAGGTAATAAATCATCTCTTTTTAATAAAATTTTTCCATCAATTTTCTCGCCTATTTCACTTTCATACCATGTTTTATAGTTGTTTATCTCGTCAATCTCCGATTCAATCGTGTCGCTTTCAAGTTCAAAAGCTTTTTTAATAAAAGGTTCAAATCTCTTGAATCTCTCTTTTGCATCAATGACATCTTCTCTTTTTATTTCTAAATGAGGATATATTTTATCAAAAGGTTCATAGTGAGGATTAAGCCACAGTACTTCTTTCATTTCTCTCAAGTTATTTATTAAGTCCATTTGCACCCTCCTTTTTATTCCTAAAATTATCTAAATAAATTTTAACTGATCTATTCATCTCTTTAGCAAAATCCGAATCATATTTTCTTTTATATAGTGCATTAATTGTTTCAACTTGGTCTTTAGATAAATTTTCTTTCTCATTTCGAATTTGCATCATTTCCATCAGTTCGTCTTTTTTTAATCTGTTATAACTATTTTCAAACACCATGTATTCTTTCTCAAATCTAGGAGGTTTTTTACGTTCCAATTGTTTTTTTGTAGGATATCCATAAATTATCATGCTAATGGGCAAAGTGTACTGCGGTAAATTTAATAGTTTAGTAACCTCCTCATAGTTTTCTAATATATCACCTATATAACAAGACCCAATTCCAAATGACTGAGCTGCTAAAACGGTGTTTTGTGCAGCTATTACTGCATCTTGGATAGCTAGCAGTAAATCTCCTTCTTGAGGATTTCTCGCATCAATCCCATTGTATTTATAAATATCATACCATTTTTGATAATCTGCAACAAAAATCAAAACCATGGGTGCTTTTGCTATAAATGGTTGATTATCACACAGTTTTGAAAGCTTTTCTTTTAATTCATGATCTGTAACATCAATGATGGAATAAAACATCATATTGCCGGCAGTCGGGGCTTCAAAAGCTGCATTTATAATCTCGGATTTAATTTCCTCCGAAATGAGTTTGTCCTCAAACAGCCTTACTGATTTTCTCTCTCTAATTAATTTTATCACTTCGTTCACATTATCACCCCTAGAAAAATATATACTAATTGTTTAGGTCAATTTCTATTTTAAGTAAATCAGTGCTTCATTACCTATATGTAAAAAAAGATTTTCTTTTAAATTAATTTTTTCGAAACTCTTTTTATCAACTTTTAAAGAGATGACTTCTCCTTGGCTGTAAGACACATTTTTTACTAATAAATCAAAATGATTTATGGATTCTATGATATCCGCTATTATTATTTCTACTACTATGTCCCCGTTTGAAAGCGGACTATTGTTTATCACCATCGCATTGTCTTTAAGCGCAATAAAAGAAAATTCATTTTCTAATTTAGCTCCCATTTTAGCTGATATTCCCCATTTAGCGGCTTTTATAGTGTCGTTAGCTAAATACTGAAGTTCAGATATATTATCATAACCCAATAATTTTGATACATTATAGTATTTCGGGTTATTAAATACTTCTTTAGTGTTTCCTTCTAGCACTACCTTGCCCTCATCTATAACTGTCATGTAATCACAAAATTTGTATACCTCTTCTCTATTATGTGTTACCAGTATCACTTCTTTATTGTATGTCTTTAATAATTCAAATAATTCTACTTCTAGTTTTTCTTTTAAGTGAAAATCTAGTGCGGAAAATGGTTCATCTAATATTAGAATGTCAGGATTCTTAATTATTGCTCTAGCCAATGCTACTCTCTGCTGTTGGCCGCCAGAGAGTTGTCTGGGATACTTTTTTTCTAAGCCCTCTAGTTTGAAAAGCTCAATTATCTCATCTAGTTTTAGTTTCATGTCTTCTTTTTTTCTGTTAAGTGATATTTCTATGTTTTCCTCTACATTTAGATGAGGAAATAAAGCGTAATTCTGAAATAGATATCCGATGTTTCTCTTTTGAGGTTTGATGTTTATCTTCATTTCTGAATCAAATAGAACTTTATCGTTTAGTAAAATCCTGCCCTCGTCAGGCTCGATTATCCCAGCAATGCATTTCAATGTCATGCTTTTCCCACTGCCAGATGCTCCAAAAATGCCTAAATGCAATCCTTCATTTTTAAAATTGACGTCAAGTGTAAACCCTTTTACTTTTTTTCTTATATCAACTTCTAATCCCATGCTATTTGTCCTTTACTATTGGTTTTCTTCCAAAATAATTCATCAGCAATATCACCACAAAAGATATTGCAAGTACCACTATCACATAATACGCTGCTTGTTTCATGTTGCCTGCAGCTACTTCTGAATATATAGCAAGCGGAAGTGTGCGAGTTTTGTTTTCAATATTACCTGCAATCATTGCAGTAGCACCAAATTCTCCTAATGCCCTTGCAAATGACAAAATAGCACCCCCTAAAATGCCTGGTGATGCTAAAGGTAGTATTATCTTAAAAAATATCTTTGTTTCCGGCATTCCAAGAGTTCTTGCTGCCATTATCAAATTTTCATCAATTTGTTCAAAAGCACCAATTGCTGTTCTATACATTAGTGGAAAGGCTATCACAAATGCTGCTATTACTGTTGCTTGCCATGAAAATACAATTCTAACTCCCATAAATTCGAGTAGAAATCTTCCGATAGGCCTTCTTACTCCAAATATCAAGAGAAGTAAAAACCCAATAACTGTAGGAGGAAGCACTAGTGGAATAGTAAATACAGTGTCTAAAACCGCCTTAATCCTTTCGCTTTTAATATTCATGACCAGCTTAGCTGCAAAGACTCCAAATATAAATGTAAAAATAGTAGCTACACAAGCTGTCTTTAAAGATATAAATATAGGTGAAATCTCCATGTTTATTCTCCTATTTTATTGGTGTAAAACCATATTCACTAAAAATTTCATGTGCTTTCTCCGAGTTTAAAAACTCTATAAATTTTTTTGCATTCTCTATATTTTCTGAGCTCTTTAAGATACCTACTGGATATATAACTTTGCTTACCATGTTTTCATCAGCCTCGAGAACTATCTTTACTTCATCAGTAGAATAAGCATCAGTGGAGTAAACTATCCCACAATCAGCACTCTTTTCCTTAACCCAATTTAGCACTTCTGAAACATTTGAGCCTAAACTTAATTTGTTTTGTACTTTATCCCAGAGATTTAAATTTGTGAGAAGTTCTTTAGCATATTGTCCTGCTGGAACGCTATCAGGATCTCCGATTGCTATTTTATCTGCTTTAAGTAAGTCTTCAAAATCAGATATCAATATGTCACTATCTCTAGGAGTTATGACAACGACTTTGTTTTCCAACAAATTTTTTATGGAATCTTTAATTATGTATCCTTCTTCGTTCAGCTCATCCATTTGTTTTGAGGCCGCTGATACAAATACATCTACGGGAGCTCCTTCTTTTATCTGTTGTTGAAGTTTCCCGGAACTATCGTAAGTAGCATCTATAATAAAGTTGGGATTCTCTTTTTCAAACTCAGGGATTAGCTTTTCATCAAATACATTTTTAAGGCTTGCGGCTGCGGCTATCATAATTTTTGTATCTGGATTTTTTTCAGTCGAACACCCAGATAAAAAAATCATAGAAATGCTAATAATTAAAAGAACAGGAACTATTTTTTTCATAAATACCCTCCATTAAAAATATTTTGCTGTATAAAATCAAAGACAAATACTTAATATGTTCATAAGTAAATTCTTAAATTATTTATTTGTTTGATGGCTTGTACATATATATGAAAACGATATTTAAACTGTGCTAAAAGTCTGAGTATCTTTAAACATCTACTCATACAGGCCATAAGCATATTTAACATTTTGAACAAATAGTATATCTTTTTCATCTAAGGTGTTTTTTATTGAATCAACTATTTTTTCAGTCATTTCAACCTTGCTGATTATAATTACTATTTCTTTTTCAGGTTCTATCTCAATTGAGAAAACTCTGCTGGTTTCTTTGTCGCCAGCACCTCTTGCATTTATTATCGTACCACCTGTCGCGCCTCCAAGTTTAGCCATATTTATGACATCTTCAGCTTTCCCTTTTTCAACTATAGTGGTTATCATATCATACATAAAATCTCCCCCACTTTGATTTTTTGTGTTTTCTAATGATGACTCATCATTTAAATTAATCAACCTTGAAGTTGGCAAAACAAATGCTATCCCATGATTCAATCTATCAAAATGATATTCATTGTTTAAAGATTTTAATAAATCTAAAGTGTCATTTTGATGAATTAAAGCAAATATTATTTCTTTTTTTATATCTGTTATTCCCAAAAATTCCAATATCTTTGCATCCATACTTCCTCTGCCCATCACTATTGATATGTGTTTAGCACCTTGTTTTTTACAGTGTCTAGCGACTTTTGATCCTAATCCATGGTTTATGATGACACAAATTAAGTTGTAATTTTTTGAATCCATTTATTTCACTCCTTAAATTCATAAAGACAGTGATTATTTGTTTGAATACACTTTCTCTATCAATTTGTTATTTATATAGTCATACCCTGCTACTTTATGTGGAACTAAGCAATTCGAACAGTCTTTAATTCCATTATTTATTATGTATTTTCCTCCACATTCATCTAACAAATAAAGTGGGCAATAGCAAAACATGCAATTGAATTCGTCAGCATTTTCTACCTTGTGACATGGAAAATACTCACATGCCAAATTTCTATAAAATCTAAATGAATTTTCCATATTTTACCTCCATATTATATTTTATCGAGCTCTTTAAATATATCTAAGATAATACTATTATCCTGATGGCTTTTTATAGCTATTCTTATATGATTTTTCCCAAGGCTAATAAAACTAGAACAAGTCCTAATCAAAATGCCTCTATTTAGAAAAAACTTAAGTGCATATTCTTCGTCCACATTTAATAGTCTTATCAAAATAAAATTTGCATCTGTATCATATGCTGCTATATTTGATAATTTCCTTAACTCATTTAAAAGAAATTTTCTTTCATTTTTGATGTATTCCTTGCTCTTTAGGATGTATTCTTCATCTGTAAATAGGTATTTAGCAAATGACTCTGCTATCCCATTTACGCTCCAAGGCATCATGATATCATTAACTCTATCAACTAATTCTACGGAGCTTGCTCCATACCCCAATCTCAATCCAGGTAAAGCAAAGAATTTAGTGGCAGCTCTTAAAATACAAATATTCGAGTATTTATTTTGTTTGAATAATTCGATGCTGTCATAATCTGTTGAAGAAAACTCAAAAAATGCTTCGTCTAGCAATAAAATTGCATCATTACTCCTGACTACATCATAAATGTCCATTAGAGTATTTTTGTCTATTCTAAGCCCTGTTGGGTTGTTGGGATTGCCCAATATCAACAAATCATTTGGTTGAATTGCTCTTTCTAGATCTTCTACATTGATATTGAAATTTTCATCAAATTTTAATCTGACTATCTCTTTATTATGAACCTTAGCTCTTTTTTCGTATTCGGAAAATGATGGTGTAAAAACAATAACTCTTTTTACAATCATAGTAAAGCTATCTATTATCTCAACTGCACCATTTCCAACAATCACATTCTCTTTATCACAGTTCAAATAAATCGATACATCTTTCTTTAGCTCTCTATATTTTATATCTGGATATCTAGTTAAATTATTAATGTCTCCCTTAATTTTGCTTTCTATGAGAGGTGGTATTCCTAGTGGATTGATGTTGCTGCTGAAGTCTATTAATTTTTCTTTTGAATATATTTGATATGTTTCAATATCCGCACCATGTTCCATTATATCACCTGCGATAATAAAATAATTAAATAATATATTATAATGTTCAAAGTTAATGTCCTATATAAGATATCTACTGTAGAGAGAATGTCTTCTTTGGACAATGCCCTATAGCTATCACCAATTGTAGGTTTTATTACGAGTTCGCCATTGTAAAAGTTGCTCCCACCTAGTTGTATACCAAGTAAACCAGCTACAGCTCCTTCAGGATATGCACAATTAGGGCTTTTGTGATTCTTTCTGTCTCTGATCATTATTTTAAATCCCCTTTTTAAATCGTATTTACCAATCGAACTCATGCACATTAGTATTCCAGTCAACCTAGCTGGAATGAAATTAAATAAATCATCTGTTTTAGCAGGAAAAAATCCTAAATCTCTATATTTTTCGTTTTTATACCCAAGCATAGAATCCATAGTATTTACAAATTTATAAACCATTCCAAAAGGAGTGCCAAATATCATGATGAAAAAAAGGGGAGCTATTACTCCATCGGAAGTGTTCTCTGCAACTGTTTCAACAGTAGCTCTTAAAATCTCTTGCTCACTCAAATTTACAGTATCTCTTCCAACTATAAAAGATAATCTATATCTTGCTTCTTTTAAACTAATATTCAATGCATCGTAAATTTTTTTAGCTTCATCACTCAAACATCTGCCAGCGACAGAACTATAAATCAAATAAATGTTTATCAGTCTATGTAATATTGGTAAACTATGAGTAATTTTTAAAATATAAAATGGAACAAAAAAACCCATTGATAAGTTTAAAGCTACCACAACTAAACCACAAATTCTCAATCCAACTGGGCTATTTACTTTTCTTCTTATGATTTTTTCTTCTCTGTTTATTAATTTTCCCATGATTCTTATAGGGTGCAAAGCATACTGTGGATCTCCAATTAAGTAATCTATTATAACAGCTATCAATATATCAATCATTTTTTATCCCCAAAATATTATAAATGTAATCAAGGTCAATATTGTCTCTTAATATTTTGGCAAATCTGTCAATCTCTAAATCGATATCCTCAGTATTTTGTTTTATTACATTGCATTTTTTATCGTATTCAGTTAAACTATCCTCATCTTCAAGTTCCAAGTGAGTGTATGGCACAACGCCAATCACTGGTATATCAACTAGTTCTTCAATCATTTTAAGTCCGGGTTTTAAAAGTGTAATATCCCCCCTAAATTTGTTAATCAGTATCCCTTTAATTCTCTTTCTTTGCGACTCATCTAAGAGCATCACTGTGCCGTATATCGATGCAAAAACTCCTCCCCTATCTATGTCTGCAACTAGTAATACTGGTGAATTTGTCATTTCGGCAAGACCCATATTTACGAAATCATCATCGTTTAAATTAATTTCAGCAGGCGAACCTGCTCCTTCAATGACAACTATATCATTTTCTCTTTCTATGTCCTTAAAAATTTCAAATACCATCTTGCCTAAGTCTTTTTTATGTTTAAAGTATTCTGCTGCTTCTAAATCAGTTTTATCTACCCCTTTTATTACAACTCTTGAGCCACTTTCTGAATTAGGTATAAGCAGTATAGGGTTCATATTTGGATTAGGATTTATTTTCGAAGCGATGGCCTGAAGATGCTGTGCTGTGCTTATCTTAAGACCATCTTCTGTAAGAGCATATTTATTTGACATGTTTTGAGACTTAAATGGATGCACTTTATATCCATCTTGTTGAAAAATTCTCAATAATCCTGTGCATATTATACTTTTGCCTACTGATGAAGCAGTCCCCTGTATCATAATACTTGTCACTCTAACACCCACTTCTTATAGATTTTAATTGTTATTTAGATTTAAATTTATAGATCAAGCCTAATAGCTGTAAAGTTATTATAGGAGTCATTGCCACAAGCGCTATTACACCAAATCCGTCTATTAAAACATTAGCTCCCTCTACTGCCTCTGCTGCTCCTTGAGTAAAAGACAGTATAAATGTAGCCGTCATAGGTCCTGATGCAACTCCTCCGGAATCAAATGCTATTCCTACAAATAATTCTGGAACAATAAACGATAGCACTAAAGCTATTATATAACCCGGCAGCAAAAAATGCCACAGTTTTACAGAAGGGACTAAAACCCTAACTATCGAAAATCCAACCGAAAATGCCACTCCTATTGCTAAAGAAAATAGAACTGTTTTCTTTTTTATATGGCCACTTGTCACATCTTCTATTTGATGAGTTAATACATAAACTGCTGGTTCTGCAATTATTGTTACCATTCCTAATATCATGGCGATTAAAAAAATATAAATTTTGTTATCTAAAACAGCAAGTTCATACCCTATCATTGCCCCAACTTCCATAAATCCTGCATTTACACCAATAAGAAATATGACTAATCCTATGAAAGTAAATAATATGCCAAATAATATTTTTCTTTTCTTTGTCTTCGATAATTTGAATGCGAATTTATTACTGATCAAAAAAATTATTAAAATAGGGGTCAAAGCCATCATAACCTCTATACTTACCGGAATAATCTGATTTATAAAAGGAGAGATTATTGAATCTGAAACTATCTTTACATTTTCTAAAGAGCCTGTAATCTCATCAGCATTTGTAATAATACTCATTATTAGAACTGGTATGATAGCTCCGGCAGATGCAATCCCCACAAGACCAAAGCTATCGCTTTCATTTGAAATTCTATCTTTCTTTAAATTTGAAACTCCAGTCGCAAGAGCCAATATAAAAGGCACTGTCAACGCACCAGTTGTAGCACCAGATGCATCAAAAGCTATTGCTAAAAACTCTTGAGATGAAAACAAAGACAATGCGAAAATAAGTGAATAAGCAATTAGCAGCATTTTTTTTAACGGAAAATTGTATACTATTCTCATCAAACCCAGGGAAATTAAAGTGGCAACCCCAAGTGATACAGCAACTACTAAAACATTGCTAGAAATCATTCCATTTGTAACAGTGTTGACTTGAGAAGATAGAATATGCAAATCAGGTTCTGCTACTGAAATAAAAAACCCAAGTATTAACCCAGCAAATATTACTACATAGACCTTATTGCTTTTTACTATACTATTGCCCATTATATTGCCAATAGGAGTTACTCCATTATCTACTCCAAATAAAAAAATGGTAAGCCCTACTGTAATAAGTGTGGAGCCTATCAAAAATCTAATCATCATTATGTTTTCTATAGGAGTCAATGTGAAATTTAATATGATTACCAATACTGTTATTGGCAATACTGAAAAAATTACTTCTTTTAATTTTGTAAGTATTACCTCCAATTAAACACCTTCTTTCAATATGAAATAAATGTACTTATTGATCTTCCCTTTATTAGGAATTAATCAAATAAGTACATTTATTCCTTACCCCATTCTTCAGTTATTATAAACATTAATTTTTTATACTAAAAAATACTTTTTCTCCCACTTCGTATATATCGCTATTTAATGCATCTACTTGCAAACTTCCTAAACTAGAATTTAAAAAATAAGTAACATACACACCTTTAAATTGTTTATCGTAAATCTCACCTTGAAAAGTCCCTTTTTCCCTATTCAAAATGATATTTTCTGGTCTTATCATCTGCTTTTTGCCATTTAATTCAATGATATTAATCCTGCCAATAAAGTCTGCCACAAATAGTGTTTTTGGTTCTTTATACACCACTTCAGGCTTTCCCACCTGTTCAATCTTTCCTTTATTCATGATCACCACTCTGTCAGATATACTCAAAGCTTCTTCTTGATCGTGAGTAACAAATATCATAGTGATGCCAAATTTATGCTGAATCTGCTTGATTTCTTCTCTCATTTTCACTCTCAACTTAGCATCTAAATTGGAAAAGGGCTCGTCTAAAAGCAATACTTTTGGATTTAATACCAATGCCCTAGCTAGTGCAACTCTTTGCATCTGCCCACCGCTTAATTTATTAATATCAGAGTAAATATGTTCTTTTAGTCCTATTGTATCCAGCATTTCTTTTGCGATTTTCCTAGCTTCTGATTTTTTTATTTTTTTGAATTTTAAACCATAACTTACATTTTCAATTACATTCATATTCGGGAACAATGCATAATTTTGAAACACAGTTGCAGTCGGCCTTAAATTTGCAGCTACATTTGTTATATCTTTCCCTTCTATATAAATGTTTCCACTGTCAGGCTTTAAAAATCCACCTATCATTTTTAAAGTTGTAGTTTTACCACATCCACTTGCCCCTAGAATTGTTACAAACTCTCCCTTCTCTATGCCTAGTGTGAAGTTTTCCACTACTAAGTTGTCTTTGTAACTCTTTTTTAAATTATCAATCTCTATAAACATCGGCTTCACCTCTTCTGAATTTGCCTTTTAATAATGCTGAAATTGACAGATTCACGATTATAGTTGTCAAAATTATCATGTTTGCTAAAATACATCCCACTCCTAAATTTCCCTCTTTTATTGCCGAAAATAGTTGAACTGTAGCTACATCTTTGCCAGGTGAAACTAGAAATATTAAAGCTCCAATAGTAACCATTGTCCCAGAAAAGATGTTTATAAAGCTTGTGATAAAAGCTGGAGACAAAAGTGGTAAAATTACATCTTTTAATAAATGGAAATTATTTGCCCCACAATCTTTTGCTGCATTTTCAATCTCAGGATTTATCTTGCTCAATGCTTGAGCACCTGCTTTGGAACTTATTGGAATTTGCTTAAATATGCAGTTTAAAATGACTATTGCACTAGTCCCAATTAATAATAACGGTGGTTTTTTAAAAGCCAGAATATATGATATTCCAAATAGCGTTCCCGGCATCATATATGGCAAAGTAGCGACGAAGTCAATAAAATTCTTCCCAAATATCTTGTTTCTATTAATACCATAAGATAGCAATAAGCCTATGATGCTTCCCACAATTCCACTAATAAGGGAATATTGAATGCTTCGTTTAAAACTATTTAACTTTGCAATGTCAATTTTTTCAAAATGCTTTAGTGTGAAACTAACATCGCCGCCATTAAATGATGCAAAACTACCTAATAGTATAGTTAAGTATTTAACTACTACTATCAGTAAGAATAAATAAGTAATCAATTTTATAATAAATTTTATAGTCATTGGCAAATTTAAATAGTCCTCTTCATCCTGTTCAGATAAATTTGCAACTTGATATGAATAAGCCTGGTTTCTTGTCATCTCTTTTCTATATATGATAAAAAATATCAATGATGGAATTAGGAGGTATATGCTCATTGCAGAAGCAAGAGGTATGTTGCTCACACCTGTTATATTTAGATATGCTTCCGTAGCGAGCACATTAAATCCTCCGCCTATCACTATAGGTGTCCCAAAATCAGATAGGCTGGTGACGAAACTAATAAAAAATGCAGAAATTAGTCCATGTTTTGACATTGGCAATATTACCGATTTTAGCATGCTCAAATCATCACTGCCTAAATCTCTAGAAGCACGAATTATATTTTTATCTATAGATTCCATAGCCATTATTATAAATAAAGCAGCTCTAGAGATATGTGCAAGAGTTTCCATGATTACAATTCCCCAAAATCCATAAGGATTTATATTTAAGCCCAATAATTTATGTGTTATCAGTCCTCTTTTTCCGAACAAAATTATGAATGAAAGTGAATCCACATATGGTGGTGAGATCATGCTGACTAAAAGTACGATCATTATGAATTTCTTAAGATGCCCTTTAGTAAAAGTTACATATATAGCTATAATTGTAGATATAATTAAAGCAATCGACGCAGAAGAAAATGCTACAATAAAACTATTATATAGCAATTTCGTGCTCTTAAATGTTAAATCAGAATAAGCTTCTAAAGTGAATCTTCCATCTACGTATACGCTATTAAATACAACTGCTATGATAGGCCATAGAATAAACAATAATATCAAAGCATAAATTATTATGAATATGATGTTTTCTTTAATTTTAGAAATAAGGGTATCTAAATTAGATACCCTTTTTAAACTATTGTCCATATTATCCCTCGCTTATTTCGCGATTTCTTCATTCCAAATGCTAAGAATGTTGTCTCTTTCTTCTCCTGCTTTAAACATGTCTACATCTAACAATTTATCTAAATCAACATCTTTTAATACCTCTGGAATTTCAATATCTTCTCTAACGGGAATTCTTGGGCAGAATTTTGCTATAGTCTCTTGTCCTGTTTTAGAAAGAGACCAATCGACAAATGCTTTTGCTGCATCCATATTTTCTGCACCTTTAAATATAGCTACCGGTGCTACTGTCCATGGAATACCATCTTCAGGAAATACATTTGTTACATTTAAACCTTCTCCTTTTGCTATTTGCTCACCATCTAATGGAGAAATCGCTATTGCAACCTCTCCTGTTAGCGCTTTTTGTGGTGGTTCTCCACCTCTTTGTGGATAATAAGGTATGTTCTTATCTAATTCTTTTAAGTATTCCCAAGCTTTTTCTTCTCCCCATTCTTGGATTAGTGATGATATAATGCAATAGCTTGTGCCAGAAATATTGGGATTTGGCATCAGTATTTCATCTTTATACACTGGATTTGTTAGATCAGTCCATTTTGAAGGCATTGGCAAATCTTTTTCTTCTAATACATCATTGTTTACTACAAAACCTGTTGTGACAATTGACATGCCAGTCCAATAACCATCTTTGTCCTTGTATTTGTCACTTATGGTCTTTGCTTCTTCTGATACATAGCTCTCAAGAAGACCTTCTTTGGCTGCAGCCATAAAGCCATCAGCTCCCCCTCCGAACCATACATCTGCGACAGGAGTTCCTTTCTGTGCTAATGCTCTCGATAAAACCTCTCCAGAAGATATATCTAAAAATTCAACTTTTATGCCAGTGTCGCTTTCAAATTGTTTAAATATATCTTCCTTGTTTCCAATTGCTGCAACGATCTTCAATGTCTTATTTCCGCTCTCTGATGTGTTTGTTCCATCAGCGCTAGTATTATTTGTATTGCTGCAAGAAGCTAAACTAAGCAGCATTAATGAAGCTATAAATACAGATATTAACTTTTTCATCCCTTTTCTTCCCCCTTTTTTTAAATTACCTCAGATATATTAACATAGTTAAATTTTTAATTAAACTTATATTGATTATTTCTATTTGATAATTTTTTCTATTAATTTATTCAATTAATTATTTATATTAAAATGTGATATATTTCTACTAGTACAAATTTGGAGGTTAAAGCATGTTAATAGATCTGCATGTTCATGAACTAAAGTACTCTAGCGACAGCCATATTTCTTTAGATGATATATTAAAAAAGGCTAAAGAAGTTGGACTGGACGGAGTTTGCATAACAAATCATGACAATAATTTCATCAGAAATGAAATTGATTATTATCAAAAAAAATATGGGATTACAGTAATTGCTGGAGCTGAGATATTAAGCAGACAAGGTGATATATTAGCCTTTGTAAATGATACATTGCATATAGAAGATAATAAAATCGACGCTGATGAATTGTTAGATTATATAGATTATAAAAATGGTGTGTCAATAAGTGCTCATCCATTTAGAAATAACAACAGAGGTTTAGGCTATTTTTTAAAAAATATTTCTGCTAAGCTCTCTGCTGTAGAATCATTTAATGGTAGTACTCTTTCTCACCATAATCTTTATGGATTTGCTTTGGCAAAAGAGTTAAATATCCCATCTACGGGTGGTAGCGATGCTCATGTTTTAGATAATGTTGGAAAATTTGCTACTTATTTTAAGGATAAAATAAGAGATGAGATGGACTTTATAGAAGCTATCAAATCAAGAGAATTCTTCCCTGCAATTCACAAAGGAAATCACTACGAAATAGTTAATTATATATAGCTGTAAAAAAATATAGCAATAATCTCCTATCGATGCTAAAATGAATGTGACTATGATTGGAGGTTTTATTTTGGAGAAAATTAATGTAGCTCATCTAGTAAAATCTGAAGACTTAAATCATCACGGTACATTATTTGCAGGAAGAATGGCAGAATGGTTTGTAGAAGCGTGTTTTATATGTGCAGCTAAGATCACAAAAAGACCTGAAAATGTAGTTTGTGTTAATATACATGGTCTTACATTCAACAAACCAGGAAACAAAGGTGATGTAGTTTATATACAAACTTTTGTGTCAAAGATTGGAAGATCGAGCATCACCGTTTACGGAAAAATTACAATAAATGATTCCGATACTCTTGTCTCTGACGGATTCATAACATTTGTCTTTGTTGATGAAAACGGGAAATCAATCCCTCATAATATCGTAATGGATACAACAAATGATACAGAGGAATTAGAAATAAGGAAAAGAGCTAATCTCTTAAATAAATAAGCACTGCAATTGCAGTGCTTATTTATTTGCTCTCATATAGTGATTGAAATTTCTTCCCCTTCTTTTGACCTGATTTCTACAATCTTAAGTCCTCTGTACCTTTTTAAGACTTTCATGCTTTTTGCTAATACTTTAAAATCTATGCAATCTAGAACTTCCCTCTGTTGATCTGATAAGTATCTAGAAGTTTTTTTCATTATATAAGGTGTGATATCAAGCCCTAGAATAAGTAGTCTAAAAGGAATTGGCAAAGTTATTTTCCCCTCATTAGAATATTTAAGATAAATTTTCAATTTGGCACTCCTTTATCATCTATTCCACTACAATCTCTACATTATCCCCATTTCCACTTTTAACATCTACAATAGTTCCCTCTAACCCATTTGACACTGAGTGAAGTATTTCCTCAATATCAATTTCTTCTATGCCTTCGACGCCTTCAATCTTAGGAATTTTTTTTATTGCTTTTCCAAGTGAGTCAATGAATTTAACGGGAATATTTATATTAACATTATCTCCATCTTTCGATTTCACTTTTATCTTTAGTTTCTTCTCTTCTAAAGGTGTTTGTTCTGAACTTTCTTGTTCTATCTTAAGTGTATCGATTAGCTCAGCAGCGCTCTTTTCATCGATTTTACCTTCTTTTACCATTTTTAGTACTCTCATGATTTCTTCATTCATAATTAACATCTCCTCAATTATTTTTTATTAAATTTACAGCTTCATCTGAACTAATTTCTCCACTTTCAAGCTTATCTATAATCTCTTTTGCGTCCATTGATTTTTCTTTAGATGGAGTATAACCTAAAGCTGATACTAAATCTTCGATCTTTGCTCTCACAGTTGGATATGATATTTTTAGCTCTTTTTCTACGTCTTTTATATTTCCTCTGCATTTAATAAATATTTCTGCAAAACTTAATTGCTCTTTACTCAGATATGAGAATTTTGATAATTCAAAATCATTTTCTATCACAGTATTACAATTTTTACAAGTTAATTTAGATACTATTAACTTTGAATTACATACTGGACATTTAGTTAGTACTTGATATCCCACAAATATCACTCCCTTAATAGAATAATAACATATGTAGATCAAAAGTCAATATATAAATTAATTTTTTTAATATATTATTTAATTTTATTAATTTTATTTTGGTTATAAATTGATATTATTAATTGTAAGTTCATTGTTATGATTGTTTTTTAATAAACAAATGTTGAATTAATCGATTTTTTAATTATAATTATAATTAAAGACGGTTGTCTATAAAATGATAGGAGGGGTTATTATGAAAGGCTTCGCAATGAAAAGAATTGGTGAAGTAGGTTGGATTGAAAAAGACAAACCAAAATGTGGACCTCTTGATGCTATCGTAAGACCAATTGCTTTAGCTCCTTGTACTTCAGATATACACACTGTTTATGAAGGAGCTTTAGGAGAAAGAGAAAATCTAATATTAGGACATGAAGCTGTAGGCGAAATAGTTGAAGTAGGCGAACTCGTTAAAGACTTCAAAGTTGGTGATAAAGTTTTAGTACCAGCAATAACTCCAGATTGGAGCTCTTTAGAAGCTCAAAGGGGATATGCTATGCATTCGGGAGGAATGCTCGGTGGATGGAAGTTTTCAAACATTAAAGACGGTGTGTTTGCCGAGTATTTTCATGTAAATGATGCAGATGCTAACTTAGCCTTATTACCTGAAGGGCTTGATCCAGCAGTAGGTGCTATGTTAAGTGACATGGTGCCAACAGGACTACATGGTGCGGAGTTGGCTGAAATTGGATTTGGTGAAGATGTGCTTGTAGTTGGCATTGGACCTGTAGGATTAATGGCTGTTGCAGGCTCAGCATTAAAGGGAGCTGCTAGAATACTAGCAGTCGGTACAAGGCCAAATTGCGTAAAAGTAGCAAAAGAATATGGTGCTACTGATATAATAAGCTATAAAGATGGACCGATAGAAGATCAAGTCATGAAACTTACAAATGGCAAAGGTGTTGACAAAGTAATACTTGCTGGTGGAGGTATCGACACTTTCAAGACTGCTGTAAAAGTTGTTAAGCCAGGCGGAATTGTAGCAAACATAAACTACCTTGGAAGCGGGGATTATATAGAAATTCCAAGGCTTGACTGGGGTGTTGGAATGGGTCACATTAAGATTGTTGGAGGGCTCATGCCAGCAGGCAGAATGAGGATTGAAAGGCTGGCTAACCTCGTATTGACAAAGAGATTGGATCCATCGAAGCTCATTACTCACAGATTTGAAGGCTTTGAAAATCTTGATAAGGCATTTGATTTAATGTATAAAAAGCCAAAAGATTTGATTAAACCTGTCGTGCTCATAAAATAAAAGAATAGAGAGTACTCTCTATTCTTTTATTTCGTCTTTATATTTACCTTTTTTCCTTTGCTTAACACATTCATTTAAAAGATACTCTATTTGCCCATTTATTGATCTAAAATCATCCTCAGCCCAAGAGGCAATCTCATCATATAATTTCTTAGATATGCGCAGTGGGATTTGTTTCTTTTTATCTTCATTCATTCTAATACAAACTTCCACTATTTACAATGGGTTGAGCATCTTTATTCCCACATAATACAACTAATAAATTTGATACCATCTGTGCTTTTCTCTCCTCATCTAATTCCACTACACCATTTTCGTTTAACCTCTGAAGTGCCATTTCTACCATGCCAACTGCTCCATCTACTATCATCTTTCTTGCGTCGATGATTGCACTTGCTTGTTGTCTTTGAAGCATAGCAGCTGCAATCTCAGGAGCATATGCCAAATATGTTATGCGAGTTTCAAGTATTTCAATACCTGCTTCCTCAACTCTCTTTTGTAATTCTGCTTTAATTCTTTCAGCTACTATTGCACTTGATCCCCTTAAACTTCCCTCATCGGGCTCTCCATCTCCGGTAGTGTCTATCCCTTTAGCTACATCATAGGGATATATTTTAACTATACTTCTAACAGCACTATCGCATTGCAAAGATAGATATTCTTTATAGTTGTCTACATTAAACACCGCTTTAGCAGTATCAACTACTCTCCACATGACAGCTACTCCTATCTCTACAGGATTTCCCAATACATCATTAACCTTTTGTTTTGCATTATTTAAGGTCATAACTTTAAGCGAGATCTTTTTACTTGCTCCTAAAGTGTATGTCTTACCCTCAATTGAGATATTGTTTTTCCCTCCATTTGGCACATCAACATCTCCACTTTGCCCTAATTTAGTTTGGGCTGCAGGGTTAATTGATGTAGAAAATGGATTTACGAAGTAAAATCCAGCTTCTTTTATTGTTCCAGTGTATTTCCCAAACAATGTCAACACTAAAGCTTCCTGTGGTTTAATTACTTTTAGTCCTGCGTATAAAATGCAGCCTGTTGTAAAACCTATTGCTCCTAAAATGATAAAAGCAACTCCTAATGCACCATTTTCACCTGCCATGTTTCCACCAAAAATCATAGCGATTATAGATAAAATCTGCAAAGCAATAATTGAAAATAAAGCTATCATTCCGTTCTTTGGTTTAAGAATTTTTTCTTCCATTAATCCGTCTCCTTATTTATATTATTTTGATATCATAATCATATCATGCGATATAAATAAGTCAACAAAAATTTCTATATTTTTCTATTTTATCTAGAAAGATCCATTTCTATTCTCCCGTCCTTTATCTCAATTATTCTGTCAGCTTTTTCAGCCACTCTTTTGTCATGAGTTATTATAATAAAGGTAGTTTTATATCTTTCATTGATATCTCTTAACAGCTCATATACTATTTCAGTTGTTCCCGAGTCCAGATTTCCTGTAGGTTCATCTCCAAGTACTATTTTAGGGCTATTTATCAAAGCTCTTGCTATTGCAGTCCTTTGCTGCTGCCCTCCAGATATTTCTGTAGCTTTGTTGTTTTTTACTTTACTAAGGCCAACTATATCCATTAACTCTTCGGCTCTTTTCACTGCTTCTTTAGTTACTACTTTGTTTTTAATTCTATATGGAATTAAGATGTTTTCCATTACGCTAAATTCAGGGAGCAAATAATGAAATTGAAATATAAAGCCTATGGTTTCATTTCTTAAAACTGCTAATTCATTTTTATTCATTTTAGATATATTAATTCCGTTGATTTCAACTTCTCCACTTGTAGCTTTATCGAGAGTTCCCGAGATATTCATTAAAGTGGATTTGCCGCTTCCTGATTCTCCAATGATTGAGTTAAAAGTACTTTCTTCAAAATCTAAGTTGATATCAAAGAGTACTTGTGTTTTTATCTTATCTCCATAAACCTTATTGATGTTTTTTAATCTTAGTATTTTAGCCATTTTTTATCACCTCTATAGGATTGAGTTTAGATGTATTTCTAGCAGGAATCAGCGCAGCCAGTGTAGAGGCAACTATGGCAATCAATGCTGAAACTCCAATAAACGCATAATCAATGTAAAAAGGTACAAGAGCTGTGCCATCAGGATTTTTTACAAAAATTGAAAAAACATAAGTTAGTAATACACCAAATATGATGCCTAATATAGCTCCTAGAATTCCTAATATCAGTCCTTGAAATACAAAAATATAACTAGCCTGTCTGTCTTTAATGCCCATAGCTTTTAGTATGCCCAATTGCTTTGATTTCTGCACTACTGAAATTGCTAAAACAGATGATATCCCAAGCAATACCGCTAGCAGCACAAATACTTGTATCATAATACTTGATGCTGATTGCCCAGATAATCCTGAAAGCAGCTCCTCATTTTCTTCTTTCCAGTTTAGTACATCAATTGTAGTTTTATTAATGTCTTTTTCTATTTCATCGGCTATGATATCTGCTTTGAATACATCCTTCACTTGCATTTCTATGGATGTTAGTTGATTGTCATTTCCAAATATGCTTCTTGCACCATTTATCGGCATGACTATCCAAGTCTTATTTAGATTTGAGACTTTTAAATCAAATATACCTGATATTTTTAATTTTTCGTTAACTCCTTCAGGAGTTAATATCTCTATCTCATCTCCGACACTTAAGTTATTATCTACTGCTAGGTCTGATCCTATTAAAGTTTCATTTTCTTTTTCTGGTATACTGCCTTCTACTAGTTTCTCATTAAATTCATATATCATATTAGCATCAATAAACTCTACACCTCTTAAAAGAATTGGATATGTGTCAACACCAATCTTTATGAATGCTGAATTATCATAAGCTTTGGATATTGCTGTTAAATTATCATTGTTTTCTAAAGTGTCTAACATGGATTTGTCTTCAACAAAATACTTGTCCTTTCCTGAAGGCAGTATTGTAATCTGTGAAGCATTCCCTATTGTTTTATCAACTAGAGATATTTGCAATCCGTCAATTAGAGAACCAATAAAAATCTGAACTGCTACTCCTATTATTATTCCTATTAAGATTAACGTTGTCTGTCCCTTATTTGATCTCAAAAACCTATAAGCAATGCTAAAGGCTAATCTCATAGATTTTCCCCCTTACTGAATTTAAGGATTTCGTTAAAATTGGATAGTAGATAATCTCCACCAATTCTTTTATATACTTGAGGATCTGAAACAAATGCGTACCCTCCTAATATGATTTCCCCACTGTAATTATCTTTTTGCCTTAATCTGTCTATTGCTCTTTTAGCCTCAATTAAGTTGTAATAGTTAGTTACACTCATTGATATATATTTAGGCTTTAATTTTTCTACAGCTAATGAAAGAGTGTCTTCTGGTGTATTTGCTCCTATATATGTTGTTTTAAATCCAACAATTGTAAAAAAATCCGCAGCCATCCTCGCACCTATCTCATGTTCTTCAAACTTTGGGCATAAGACAATTATGTTTTCATCGTGGTTAATTCCAATATTATCTCGTTCATTCAATACAAAACTATAGGAGTTTTCAACAATAGTTCTTACGATCCCGCTCCTTACATGCTCTCTCCAGATGAGTTCTTTAGAAAAAGCACCGAACTCGTCAACTACAGAGTTTAATGCAGGAGCTAGTATTTCTTCGTAAAGCTCCATTACACTAATTTCTTTTAACAATTGCATAGCATATCTAAATGTTTCTTCTTTGTTTTCTTCACTTAGATATTTTACAAAATCAATGTAGTATTTATTCAACAATCTCATCTCCTTAGGGTAAAATAAACTACTTAGCAGAGCTATCTTTTAAACTTATCAGTTCGTCTGGGAACGGAGAAAATATCGTCTGTTCCAATAGATAGCCGATGTTAAACTTTATCACATAACTTTTGAGCACATTCCTTATTGAAGTTTTTTCGATTTGATTTTTCTTATATTTATCTATCAACTCTAAAAAGAATTTCCTCTCTTCCTTCATTATATCCTTAGAAAAATAACCGAATATATGCAAAAATGAATTGATGTAATTTTCCTTAGAAGGTAATTTAGAGAAAAGTTTATTTAGTTCTTTAAAGTACTCATCATAAACCTCATTTAATTGTTTTTTATCGCGGTTTGCAGCAATTTGGCCAAGTTTGTTTTTTTGAATTTGGTCATAAGCAAAATAAAGATATTTATTGTTTGCATGAAAGTCAGTTAAAGCTTTAATTGAGTCTCTCTTATAAATGTTTTTATAATCAAATAACACATAGAGTTTAGTAAAAAAATGTTCCCGGATTTCTAAATTTAATAGCCTCCCTTCCTCTTCTATTGGAAGATATTTGTATTTATTCAATAATTCTTCCGCAAAAATGCCTTTTGTTTTTCCTATGACTGGAGAATTTGATAGTCCAGAATAAACTTTAACATCCTTTATGCCACACGATGGCGATCTACCTTTAAGTATAATCCCATCTATGTCTTTAATTTCCTCTGAAATTTTATTTGCATAATCTCTCATATCTTTTGTAAGATCTTTATTTGTAGAAGGCTGAACTAAATGATAATCATCTCCATTTTTTATTATTCTTAGGCTATCTCGCGGTATAGTTAATCCAATTGCAACCTCTGGGCATATGGGTAAAAAATCTATATGATCTTTCATTATTTCAAATAACTCAAAATTAATTACCTCTCCATTATATCTACATTTTTCAAATCCTAAGCAGCTGCTAATCAAGATTTTAGGCTTCATAAATTCCCTCCATTTTTTTAAACATCTCTATCGCTTTATGCCTTTGAATATCATGATCAACGATAGGTTTTTTATATGATTTATTTACATCTAATCCAAAATCATTCTTTATTTTATCCTTATACTTATATGGTTGATGAATATAAGGAAAAGGCAAATCAGCCAATTCTTTGACATATTTTTTTATGAAAGTGCCTTCTTTATCAAATTTAATGCTTTGAACTGTAGGATTAAAAATACGAAAATAAGGGACAGCGTCGGCTCCAACCGATGCGATCCATTGCCAATTTCCGATATTAGAAGAACTATCGTAATCAATTAGTTTGTTAGCAAAATATCTCTCTCCAATTCGCCAATCGACAAGTAAATCTTTAACTAAAAACGAAGCAACAATCATTCTAAGTCTATTATGAATGAAACCTTCAGCATTTAGCTGTCTCATAGCTGCATCAACGATAGGAAAACCAGTCTCGCCTTTCATCCAAGCATCTATTTGCTTTTCATCATTCACCCAATTTAATGACCTATATTTATCATTTAATGATTCTTCCTTCTGATTAGGGTTAAAATGATAAAGCATATTAAAAAAGTCTCTCCATGCTAATTCTCTTATATAAGCATCTTTTCCAAGAGTATTTTCTGCACTGCAAACCATTTTATAAACTTTTCTCACAGAAATCTGACCAGTAGCTAAAAAGTTAGACATATGGCTGGTAGCATTTAAATGAGGATAATCTCTAGTTTTATGGTATTCTGATAATTTCTCGTCTATAAATTTTGTGAGTATTTTCTTGCCATTTGCCTCACCGATGATATTATCAAATGGGTTTTTAATATCTTTTATTATTTCTAAATATCTCTCTTTTGCATATAAATCTTTATCCCCATGCTCCTTAGACTTTAATGATTTAATTTTATTAAAGTCTAATATCAGCTCTGAATTTTTTACCCTATCTTTCCATTTCAAATAATATGGAGTAAACACTTTGTAATATGAGTTACTCGCAGTCATTATCTCTTTAGCTTGATGCAAATTTTTGTCCATATAGCCTGTGCATTTAATAGAAGCCTCTTTAAATAATTCTATTACTTTCATATCTCTAAAATATCCATACCCTGACTCGTCACAGTTATAATAAACTCTACTGATGTCAGGAAAGTCATCGATTAATTTCTGAAATGACTTTATTAAGTCTCCATAAAGAAAAAACATATCTAAACCTAAATTCTTTAACTCTTTGTAGAATATATCCACCGCCTTAAAAAAATAATTATGACTCATTTGTCCATTTTTCAACTGATTAGGATCAATGTAAAAAATGATCAATAAATTTTCGTTGTATTTAAAAGAATCTTCTACCGCATTTATTAACGCAGTGTTATCTTCAAATCTCAAGTCGTTTTTTATCCAAAGTAAGTTAGTCATGTGTTCACTTCCACTAAGTAATTTTCCCATATATACCCAAATTAAATGCTCAAAACCTACGAAAACCTAGGTTTTCTATTTTTATTTAAGTTTTTTAAATTTCAAAAACCCATAAAGATTTTATGATCTTTATGGGTTTTTTTATAATGTCTGATTTAATTTACCATCTTCTAATTTTAATATGATATCTCCAATATCTTTACTAAATTTCAAATCATGGGTAACTACTATTACAATCATGCCTTCATTAGCGAGATTTTTTATTATAGAAGATATTTTCAATGAAGTCTCCTCGTCCAAAGCCGAAGTAGGCTCATCAAAGCAAAGCACTGCTGGATTTAGCATGCATGCTCTAGCTATGGCCACTCTTTGTTTCTGCCCTCCTGACAATTGGTAAGGGTAAATGCTTTCTTTATCTTCAAGTTCCAAGGATTTCAACAATTTTTTAGCTTTTAAATTCACATCATCCTTAGTCATTATCTTTAAATAATTGGGCGTGATAGTTAAATTTTCAAGTACAGTCAAATGTGGAAAGAGATTGTAATTTTGAAATACAAGGCCTATTTTAGAACCGATTTTCCTAGCGTCTTTTAACTTTAATATATCCTCATGATCAATAAATATACTTCCTTCATCGACTTGTTCAAGTTTATTAAGACACCTTAAAAGCGTAGTCTTGCCTTCTCCTGATTTACCCTCAACACATAAAACACTTCCAGCATCAACTTCAAATGATAAATGTTGAAAAACTTTAATTTTTCCAAAAGATTTGCTTATATTTTCTACTACTAATCCCATTTTATTCTCCTATCTATAATAGTCAAATCGCCTTTCTATATTTGATAAAATATTTGTCATGATTGCGATAATTCCCAAATATACAAAGCCTACAAATATATATGGTGTAAAAGTTGAATATGTGTTTGACACAGATTTTGCAGCTTTTAATATGTCTGTTGCCCCAAGTATATAAACCAGCGAGGTGTCCTTTAGAAGTGTAATTATCTCATTTCCCAAAGGTGGAATGGTATTTTTAATCACTTGGGGTAATATTATCCTAATAAATGCAAAACTTTTGCTCATCCCCAGCACTTTAGTGGCTTCATATTGCCCTATGTCAATAGTATTTATACCTCCTCTGATTATCTCAGCAAAATATGCAGTGTAATTGAGTATAAATGCAATAAAAATTGCTTGATACCTCGTAAACGCATATCCTATGACAGGGATGTAATGGAAGCCAAAGAATATGAACATCAACTGTAATAGCAGTGGAGTGCCTCTCATTACATATATATAAGCACTAGTGAATTTATTAATATATTTATTCCTCGATCCTTTAAGTAAGGCCACAAATATAGCTAAAGGTAGTGAAACAATAAGCGTTATAGCAAAAACACTCATTGTCACTTTTAACCCTTCCCATGTCAAAGGAATTAGCATTTCAAAAATTTTCATAGTACCATCTCCACATAGAATAACCTATTTGGCAAACCACTTTGAATAAATCTCGTCATATGTTCCATCTTTTTTAATTTCTTCAAGTGTTATATTCAGCTTATCCAGTAATTCTCCATCTTCTTTTCTCACTCCCACTCCATATTCTTCAATCCCTAAATTTTCGTCAAGTACTTTATATAACCCTTCGCCTTTGTTGTTCATATAATACCTTGCGAGCACTTCATCTACAATTACAGCATCAGTTCTCCCTGATTCAAGGTCATTGAATACTTCATTAAAAGTTGAGTACTCAATTATTTTCCCATCTTTTAAATTTTCAATAAATCCATCTAATGCTCTTGCAGCATCAAGAGAGCTTGATTCGGCTTGAGTGGCAACTATCTTGTTTTTCAAGTCATCGATCTTATTTATATCCGAACCACTCAATGTCACAATTATCTGCGAATTAGTAAGATAAGCATCAGTGAAATTCACTTTTTCTTTTCTTTCATCAGTAATTGTGTATCCATTCCATATCATGTCAATATTGCCTGAATTAAGTTCAGTCTCTTTCATAGCCCAATCAATAGGTTGAAATTTTATTTTCCATCCATTTCTCTTAGCTACTTCTTGTGCAAGATCTACATCAAATCCTACAATTTCGTTTTTTTCATTTCGAAAGCTCATTGGCGCAAATGTATCATCAAGCCCGATTATAAATTCGTCTTCACTGCTAGAATTTGTCTGCTGTGTACAGCCCACTATCGTGCTTAACAATAACCCCAAACTCAAAACTACTATCAATTTTTTCTTTCTTAACATTTAAATCTACCCCTTTACTAAAAATTAAATTAAAAAAACTCCCATCCTCTAGCTAACTAGCTAGAGGACGAGAGTTAATCCCGTGGTCCCACCTCAATTTAATGATAAGTTTAATTATCATCCTCACTAGGTACAAAAATTCTATACCCGTGCATATTAACGGCTGCAACCCGAATACGGCTACTTTTTAAAATTTCACCAACCTGCTCAAAGATGTGTTCATCAATCTTTCGCTATGTATTTCCACCAACCATACACTCTCTGTAAGCTAATTATCGATTACTCTTTCTCGTCATTGCATTATCATATTAAACTATTAGTTTGTATGATATCATAGATAATTTATTTTGTAAATACCTATTTTTTTAATTTTATATTGTGTGTATTTGCTCAATTATCAAAATAGTGGTAAAATATTAAAAATAGAGATAAATTAAATTCTGGAGGTATGTAGATGCAAAAAAAGAAAAGAGACTCATTAATTGTGGGAGCAGCATTGTTCTCAATGTTTTTTGGCGCAGGAAATTTAATATTTCCACCTTTTTTAGGATTTATGTCCGGAGATAAATGGAATTGGTCTATGATAGGATTCTTTATCACAGGTATAGGCTTGCCATTTTTGGGGATAATCGCTTCAGCTAAAGCTGGTGGAGATGTTGACAAACTAGGAAATAGAATTTCTCCTTTGTTTTCAAAATTTCTAGGTATAACAATTGTCCTTGCAATAGGTCCTCTACTTGCAATACCTAGAACAGGCGCTACGTCTTTCGAAATGGGTGTTCAACCTATATTCCCAAATGCAAATCCAATTGTGTTTATGATTATTTATTTTGGAATAACTCTATTACTTACTATAAAGCCAACAAATGTAATTGATAAACTTGGAAAAGTCTTAACTCCTGTGCTTCTTGTAATATTGCTCTTGTTGATTTTAAGAGGAATCTTCTTCCCTATGGGCGATCCAATAGAAGAGAATTTAGCAAAACCATTTTCTGATGGATTTACACAAGGTTATCAAACAATGGATGCACTTGCAGCTATTTTATTTGGTGGAATAATTTCTTCGTCATTAGTTCAACAAGGTTATAGCAGCAAAGAAGATCAATTTTCAATGACTAAAAGAGCTGGCATTATCGCAATAGCTGGTTTAGCATTTGTATATGGTGGTTTGGGCTATCTAGGTGCAACTGGCGGCCAATTATTTCCAAAAACTATCACGAGAACTGATTTAATAATGAATATTGCTAACAATCTACTGCAGGCTTTCGGCGAAATAGGTCTGGGATTGGTTGTGGGATTGGCATGTTTAACTACATCAGTTGGGCTTACAGCAACTGTAGGACAATATTTTAGTCAAATTAGCAATGGTAATTTAAAATATGAGGTTGTTGTAATAGTAACCAGTTTATTTAGTGCAGTTATGTCAATTAATGGAGTTGAATATATCATAAAGTTAGCTGAGCCAATCCTTACGTTTATGTATCCGATTGTTATCGTTTTGATACTACTTACCGTTTTCTTAGGCGATTTCATAAAGAATAACAATATTTTCAGGTATTCAATTTATGCAACATTTGTGATCAGTGGATTGCAGACTTTAAATATGCTTGGTATACATAGTTTTGTTATTAAAATACTTGATTTGTTGCCTTTTTCTTCATCTGGTTTTGCATGGGTATTACCAGCTGTTTTAGGAGCAATTTTAGGTGCTTTTATAAAACCTAAAAAATACGATGAAATTGCTTTATAATGTAAAAAGCTAATGGCAAGCCATTAGCTTTTTATTTTTATTCTACTACTACAGCGGTGCCAGAAGCGGTTACCATCATCATGTTACCACCTTGACCTAATACTTCATAATCTATGTCCACTCCAACAACAGCATTTGCCCCCAATGTTTTTGCCCTTTCAGTCATCTCTCTAAGTGCTGCTTCTCTAGCCTCAATAAGCTCTCCTTCATAAGATTTGGATCTTCCACCAAAAAAATTAGATAAGCCAGCTGCAAAATCTTTAATAAAATCTACTCCTGAAATGACTTCTCCGAAAACTATGCCTTTATACTCTACAATCTTTTTGCCATCCACTGTGGGAGTTGTTGTTATAATCATAATATCCCTTCTTATCTATTAAATTAACTACTAATTCATAGTATACCATATTTTTACTTTTTATCTAAGATGAAAATTTATCTCTCATATGAAATTATATCGCTATTTCTTGAGCTTGTATTTTTCTCTTTAATTCTTTTATTTTTTCTTCAATTGTAAATATAACTTTTTTAAATTCTTCATCGCTTTTTCCTGTTGGATCATCTAATCCCCAGTCTTCCTCATATTTAGAAGGCACAAACGGACAAATCACATTACAACCCATCTTTATGACAATATCAATTTCTGGAAGTTCAGTTATCAGCTTAGAGTATTGTTCTTTCTCCATATCTATTCCATATATCTCTTTCATAAGTCTAACTGCATCTTGATTGATTTGAGGCTTTGTTTCTGTGCCAGCTGAATAGCTCTCAAAAACATCTGATGCATAATATTTTCCCAATGCTTCTGCAATTTGGCTTCTACATGAATTGTGCACACAAATAAATGCTACTTTCAATTTTCCATTTTCCATATGGATACCTCCTAATTTCGCTTTTTACTATTTATACTTTCAACAATCCTCTAAATCCTCTTGAAGAATAATATGAATCCGCTCCATTATGATACACAAAAACAGTATCATAACGTCTATCGCAAAATAATGCACCACCCAGTTCACGAATTCTATCTGGTGTTTTAATCCAACTGGACGTTTTTGTATCAAATTTTTCTATCTCTTGCAGCTTTCTATATTCATCTTCATTTAATAGTTCTATACCCATATCTATTGACATGCTCAAGGCACTTCCATCTGGTTTCATGGATTTTCTTGATGAAAGTGCTTTTTCATCATAGCAAAGTAATCTTCTCCCTATAGGACTTTCTTTAGAACAATCGCAAAATATATATTCATCGCTAGCTATATTGTAATTAACTACATCGGGTTCTCCACCAGTTCTTTCCATTTCATTCAATGACCAAAGTTTTTCTTTGTTTAGCTTTAGTCTATCACATATTGCTTCCCATTCAAGTTTTTTATGCCTATTCATATTTTCGTTAAATCTATTCTCCAATGTTCTTAGGAGTTCTTCTGCCAATGTGTTTGATAATTCTTTAATTCTCTCCAAGTCTTTTACATCTCCTATTATCTTAGTCGTCTCCATGAGCTATATATATATCTTTCTTCGGTATTACCTTACCCATATAAATGCATATTATATCTTAATAACAAATAAATTTTTTGTAAAACAAAAGTAAATTTTTATTGAAATAAAATTAAAAATACTTAATTTTGTCTGACACATACCCATTAAACTCATACAGGCCATTAAATACAATTAATCTATTCCTTGTATCATTGTTTATAAAATTCTAGAGAATGACAAAATAAGTGACACTATGGTCACTTATAATTTGTCGATTATCTCAAGAATTTCAGAGTTTTCTGGTATGTCTTTCATTGAATGCCCAAAATGCACATATCTTAATGTTCCTTCTTTATCTACTAACATCTGAGCCGGCATCCTTCCCAGTTTAAATAAGTTTACTTGTTGGCCGTACATCTTTAATATTGAGTGATTTTCGTCAGGTATGCCGTAAAACTCTAAATTGTTTTCTTCCCAATACTCTTTAAATTTCTCTGCATCCTCAGGTCCGATAACTAATATCACAGTATCTTTTTGCACGAATTTATCATAGTCTTGATGCAACTGCATCATGTGCTTTCTGCAAAATGGTCATACAAAACCTCTGTTCAGTACTATCAATACATTGCTTTTGCCTTTAAAATCAGATAATTTAATTCTATTTCCTAAATAATCTTTTATTTCAAAATCAGGTGCTTTTTTATTTACTTCTACACTTGCCACTTAATCTCATCTCCTCGTTAAATAAAGTCATATTTGATAATATTTATTCACTTATTTGAGCCAATATATCATCAAGTTGTCTTTTTAAAGCAATTAGTTCTTCAGCTTCAATATTCAATTTGCAGTAAATTTGTTTAGGTACATCGAGTATCTCTTCTCTTAATAGTTTGCCTTTCTCTGTGATCTCAACAATTACAATTCTGTCATCTTCTTTGCTCCTGTATTTCTTTATCAACTCCATTGACTCTAATTTCTTTAATACAGGAGTTAATGTTCCAGAATCTAAATGTAGGAGTCTGCCTAAGTCCTTAAATCCTATTTTTTCTTCCTCCCATATAACTAACATTACAATGTATTGAGTATAGGTCAGATTATATTTATCTAGAATTGGCTTATATAGTTTGATTATTTCTCTTGATAGAGCATACAGAGGAAAGCAGATTTGATTTTCCAATTTGATTTTGCTGTATTTGTCCATATATTCCCTTTCTAAAATATATTTAATTTTAATCAATTTAATTTTATCCAATCGATTATGATGTAACTATATATTATTTGTTCTCAATAGTCAATAAAAATATAATTGATTTTTTTAAAACTTGAATAAAGATTTCACATCTCTATTTAAGTAATATTTGAAGCAATTTTTCTTTGAATTTTACTTTATCAATAGATTTACATACAATTGAATTAGGAACATTCTCAAATCCACTTGTCCCCATAGAAGATATTCTCTTTACTTTGCTCATGGTCACAGGGGTCTTTCATGATCGCTAACGCAATATTTGTTGTTGGCCCTAGTGTGACAATTTCAATGTCAAAGGGGTTTGCTTTAACTATTTTCTCAATATGGCGTCTACTGCATGTTCTTCCTCTATAACGCTTGCAATTGTTTTGGTGAATTAGAGCTTTTTTCTATGGATGAAATATGATTTTGAATTTACAAAGTTTTTGATAGAACAGCTTGCTGAAAAGACAATAGCATCATCTCAAAAATTAGCTTCATTGTCATTATTAAGCGTTAATGACAAAGTATTGTACTGCATATATTCACATTATATAAAAGGTGATCTGGAATCGCTAAATAAAAAAATGGTTTGTGATGAGATGTTCATTCCTTTGAGAAGTTTGAATAGATCAATTGTCGAATCCAAAAAATCTGGATATCTAGAATTTAAAGCAAAACAATTTAAAATTCTTTCCATCGAAAAATTGGAAGAGCATTTTAACGAAATAATTTAAATTCTTCAACCCATTTATTAAATTAT